>JACCDW010463830.1_pt1 | contig 20619 bp, 15 predicted proteins | sample 7449781 | NCBI WGS metagenome assembly JACCDW01 (sample SAMN15323449, study PRJNA562643) | freshwater metagenome | isolation source: river surface water | place: USA:Blue River Watershed | collected 2017-08-18
AAGCCAGCCGCTTCGCATAGAAGTAGTGCTTCACGGGTTGCATTTGAAACCCCGCCCAATGTCAATCGAGAAGGAGATGGACGAATATATGCATCCTCAGATCTGGCCAATACAGGCATGCGAACTTTATCACCCAGAATGCTTCCACCATGTGATTGACTACTTGGATCAATGGCCAATACAGCTACTTTTTCACCTTGTTCTATACATGCCAGACCAAATGTCTCAATAAATGTTGATTTACCCACGCCGGGACTTCCGGTGATTCCAATTCTTTTGGCTTTACCGGTATTCGGCAAAATCGATTGCAGCAACTTTTCGGTCAATATGCGATCTTCATCCAATGAACTCTCAGCGAGCGAGATTGCTTTGGATAAAGCTCTTCGATTACCGGACTGAATATCGGATATTAGAGTCGATAATGATTGATTCTTTTCCGGACCTGAATGTAACATATTCATGCTCTGCAGTAAGAATTGGTAGTCTTTTCTGAGTATCAGTCAGATACTTGCTTAGAATGCTCATGGAATAATCCGTAAATTTACAACAATCAACAATCAATTCATTGGATTGAATCATCATGAAATACCAAAGCAATAGACAATCAATCGCTTCATTGCATCTCTTCCTTGGATTATTGTTCATTCTTTTCACATCTTCTTGTGTTTCAACTTCCACATATGATGCACAAGTTCAAAAAGCAGATTCTCTGCAAAAAGTATTGCAGTCATTAATTGGTGAAAAAAATCAAGTTACCGCTAACAATGCTGGAAATCTTGCCATCATTGCCGATTTGACTGAAGAAATACGGATATGTAAAGAGAAAGTGCGTTCTCTTGAACAACAAGTAGATCAAGCTACAAAATCGAGTTCTGAAGAAATTAAAGGTCTTTTGACACAACTTGAAAAAGCAGAAGAAGATCTATTTGAAAGGGAATCAAAACTTAGAGAATTACAATCGCTTGTCAAACAAAGGGATTCTTCAATGAATGCTCTTCGTGAGAGAGTCGAACAATCGCTTTTGGGATTCAAAGACAGTGGACTTGAAATTGAAGTAAAGAATGGAAAAGTATATGTGAAAATGTCCAATCAACTTTTATTTAAATCCGGTTCTACGATTATCGATCAAAGAGGTCGTGATGCTTTGGCTCAATTGTCAAATGTGCTCTCTCAACAAACTGAGATCTCTGTCATGATAGAAGGGCATACTGACAATAAACCAATCAATAATGCCCGCATTGCTGATAATTGGGATTTGAGTGTATTGCGTTCCACGGAAGTAGCAAGGATTCTAACTATTGAGAATGGTATTGATCCAAAACGGATCATTGCATCTGGCAGAAGTGAATTCATGCCTGCTGATGAAGATGATACACCTGAAGCAAGAGCAAAAAATAGAAGGACTGAAATTATTCTTAGTCCAAAACTTGATGAATTATTCAACTTGGTGAAATAATACAATGAATGCATTTGATAAAATGATGATAAGACAATCTGCAATATCTTCAAGATTATGCATTGGTCTTGATACTGAGTTGTCTAAGCTACCTGAACATTTGCATGTAAAAGAATCTCCAATTCTAGCTTTCAATAAGGGTATTATTGATGCAACAAGTGAATATGCAAGTGCGTATAAAATCAATACTGCTTTTTATGAGCAATATGGTGTAAAGGGTTGGGAAGCACTCCAGCAAACAATAGATGTAATTCCAAAAGATATTTTTACCATTGCTGATGCAAAAAGAGCTGATATAGGAAATACCTCAGCAGCTTATGCTAGAGCTGTATTTGATGATTTACAATGCGATGCAATCACAGTAAATCCATATATGGGATATGATTCTTTGGCCCCTTTTCTGGAAAGGGATGATAAAATGGTAATCGTGCTAGCACTTACTTCAAATCCAGGATCATCTGATTTTCAGCGATTGATATCAGGTGGAAAACCTATCTATCAACATGTGATTGAGACAGTTTTATCTTGGAAAAGAAATGCTTCCATTGGATTTGTCATTGGAGCAACACATCCTGAAGAGCTTTCTTTGATCAGGCAATATGCATCTGATGCAGTATTGCTCATTCCTGGAATAGGAGCGCAAGGTGGAGATATAGATGCAATCATGAAGGCTAATGGAAATGGACCCGTCTTGATTAATGTGTCAAGAGGGATTCAATATGCAGGAACTGGGGAACAATTTGGGGAGAAAGCACATGAAGCGGCAAAATTCTATGCAGAGAGAATTGGGTACAATACATGAAAGAGATTTGCAGGGTAAACTGCATCAAATGTTGATTTTAGAAACTAGGTTGATGAATGGTGTTTCAGGGAATATCATTCACATCGTAAATCCGGGACGAATTAACCCATATTCAGGGCCAGACTTTTTGAATATGGCAATCATGATTAATGGGGAATTGATGATAGGTAATGGTGAATTTCACAAGATTGCCTCTGATTGGTTTTCACATCGACATCATTTAGATCCCAGATATAGTGATGTTCTATTGCATATAGTTTGTGAGCATGATATCAATATTCAAGTTGCGAAAGAAACTCTTATTATCCCTTACAATGAAATATCAGCGACACAAACACAAGTTCATTCTACAACTTTACATAATTTGGACGATTTGCAAGATTATGCCTTTTCTCGTTTGATGCGTAGATGTAATGAAGTGAATGAATTGGCATATTCTATTCCTGATATCAATGAGCAATTGATTACATATTGCATGTGTTTTTTAAGGAAAAGATTGAATCAAAGAAGAAGGAGTTTTATTAAGTCGGAAGATCTCAGTGGAATGATACAAATGTTCATTCATTCTCCAATAATCTATGCTATTATGAATGGCTCTGAAATTCCACTAGATATCACAAAACTATCATTCAAAGCAAGAAATGGATTATATACTCATCTATTCTGCGAGCTCTTTGTGAATTCCTTTTATCCTTATTTAGTGTATCTTCACAAAGCATATAGGCAAGATTTGATGGAATGGTTTTGGTTGCAAAGAAGCTTCACAAAATATGGCTCGCTCATTAGAAGATTTCCGGATATTCCTCAACAGTATATGTGGCAACAGCAGGGAATATTAGAATATCTCCGATATGAAATCATTGATGGACTTTCATGTAGAGAGATTCATCCAACATATCTTGAGCATTATTACACAGTACAATAAAAAAGCCCGTGAAATTATTCACGGGCTTTTATATAACATTCAAATCGTGAGAATTACTGCTTGATGATGCATTGTTTGGAATTTGAATTTCCACCAATTTTCACATTGATCCAATATGATCCACTTGCCAAACCAGCAGGGAAACGATACTCATGCAATTCTGATGCATTAACCATCCCTGAGAAAACTGTTTGGATAAGTTCACCTGTTCCCGACATCAATGAAATGGTGGCCATTCCAGCTTTGAGAGAATTCACAGTGAAATACATATCATTGGCATCTGTACCGAATACTTTGATATTAATGTCATTTGAAAGCTCTTTGGCTGATTCAGAAACAGAACTTGGTGGACTAACAACAACTTTTGCAATTGCACTAGTATCTATTCCACATTCGCCTGATACTATAGCAAAATAATCACCAGAATTACCGGTATTGGTAGATGGAAGTCTATAAATTGAGTCTGTAGCATTATTGATTTTTGCACCATCTACATACCACTGATATTGTAGTTTGGTTCCTTCAGCAACTACCTTTAGTTGTAGTGGGGAACCTGAAGTGATTGAAACTCCTTGTGGTTCACTTGTAACTTTGGTCGTTGGCTTCACATAAAGTCTTGCTGGTTGAGATTGTGTTGCTTTGCATCCAGTATTTACAGTTGCAATATAGTCACCAGCATCAGTAGGCTTAACTGCAGGAATTGTCAAAACAGAGTCGCGAGCACCTTGAATAATATTTCCCTTGAATCTCCATTCATATGTGCCTTTACCATTTCCTTTAACAGAAATTCTGAATTGTGATCCTGGGCAGAGCGAATCACCAATTGGCTGTTCAGTGATGACTGTTGGTTCGCCAATTCTGAATGTAGTATCACTAATATCACGAAGACCAGAAGCAACATTGATAACTCTTGCTCGATAGATAGTACCACCCACAAAATCATCAGGAATTTTCCAAGGATAATTACCACCTGTTAAATCTTTGGCTATTGTATTCCATGTATTTCCACCATCAGAAGATATTTGAACAGATACAAGTTCAGTTGCTGTTAAACCTTCTTTTGTCCAAGCAAAGTTTAAGTTATTCCCCGGACAAATTGTGCTATAAGCACTTGGTGAACTCATTGAGAGATTTCCGAAAGCATATTTGGCTATAAAACCATTCGTTCCTGTTCCAGCAATTGCATTATTGGTTTCTTGGAAGGTTGCCAAATCTGGAGATGTAGTTTGTCCACCGAAGAAGAAGTCACCTCTGGAAGTCTCAACTATCGCTTTGACGATGTCCTCACCTGTACCACCGAAATATGAGGAATAAATCACTTCAGAAAGATCATTGGTGAGTTTCATAACAACACCATCTTTAGGACCTCCACCATAGCCACCATCTGGATTTTTGATGCCAATATTATTACTGCTAAAATCTTTAGAACTTGTCCAGCCGGAAAGCAATACTTGAGAAGTACCAGGAATAAAATCCACTGCTGTTGCTGTTTCAGTACCTGCTGTGCCATATACACCTGAATTCACCAATGTGCGACCATTGGAAGAAATTCTAGATGCGAAAATATCGAGACCACCTTTAGAAGTAGTAGAAGTTCCAACAATTGGGAATTTATTTGTGCCGGTACCAAAATCGGTTTCACCACAAACAATAACAGTTCCATCATCCAAAGCTGTCAAGCCTGTAATTCGGTCATTTCCATCTCCACCTAAATACCCGAGAAAATGGGTATTCTCACTTGATGGAGTTCCTGCAATACCAAATTTGGCTACGAATCCATCATCTCCCTTATCTTTAACATTATCCCATGGTCTTCTTGAAGGTACAATATTTGGCCAAGATCCAGGAGTTGGATATGGTCCATTCGCTATGCCTTGGCCAGTTGTTCCAGCAATAAAGATCGAACCAAAACTTGGATCATAACCAACGCCAGTAACACGGTCATCTCCATCACCACCGATATAACTTGCAAAATTGATGAGTGAACCAGAAGCTCTGAATTCCATCATGAATCCATCGGTCAATGCTTTTTTCAAATTTTGATATGCGCCATTATCTCTTGGATAATCAGATGAATTGGTCACACCACCAACAAGCAATTCGCCTGTAGGTCTTGCAGCAATTGCGAGCACTCTTTCATCCAATGCACCAGGTATATAGCTTGAATAGACTAATTGTGAACCATTAGAAGAGAGCTTCGCAACGAATCCATCAATACCTGCTTTATATGCATCCTTCCATGATGTAGATAATGGGAAATTACTTGAACCTGTTTCGCCACCTACGAAAATTCCGCCATTAAAATCTATTGCAACAGCATTGATGATATCATCTCCACCTCCCCCCAAATAGCTTAAACTGAGAATATTTTGAAGTTGGGGAGAATAACGAATAACGACTCCATCAATACCACCATTATATTGTGTGTCATAAGAACCTGTAATCACAGGCAAATCTTCTGTTTCAGTAGATCCTGCTGCTATCACATTACCAGCATTATCAAGCACCACTCCATTAATTGCATCAGCTCCAGCATTACCAAGATATGTGCTGTATACAAGTGGATCGATGATCAGAGTTTTGTTTTTGTCATAGGATGCCAAAGAAAAAGTGAAACCTTTTTCTGACTTTGAGAATGTGCAAGGAACAGTAACTTTTGAGCCTGATTCATCATATTGGAATGCATAAATTTTACCATGCTCGATAGTTCCAAAGCGTGTCTTTATTGAAAGAGCTCCATCTTTTGCTGCTGATGCTTCAGCACCAGTAAAATTCAATATGATTTTATTTGGATCTGTTCCTGGCTGTACATGAAAATCATATCGTGGATTCGCACCTTCGAAGGAATAGACTATATCAATTCCATCATATACTTGAGGAATACGAACCTTTGAATATGTAGGAACATTGAGTCGCCATTCACTTGAATGCTTTCCTCTGAAATAATTTACGATTGTTGGACTTTGAACTTCACCAAATCCCTTGGGAATTAATGCTCCTGGCATGGACATTTCAAAGGCATGCCCCTTTTTGGATTTCAAGCCATGCGGATTATTTTCAACTGTATACAAATCATGCACAATACCTTTCTCTGTAATCCACAAGTTCATCGATGGTGTCTTGGCCATATAATGAACAGAAGCAGGCCATTGCCCTACATTCGGTATAAATATTCCTTTTTGTGGAATATTTGTGTTTGCCATAACATGTGACAGTGAAAAAAGAAAGAGAACAATGCAAAAAGAACGAAGGATCTGTCTTAATGACATAAGCTTCAACTCCAACAAACTATAAAAGAAATATACTTAACGATGTATAGTAAATGGTAAAAAATGCGATGAATTACCATTTAGGCTAATAAAATACACTCCAGGTGGAAGTGCATTTTTTTCAATGCGAATAAAGCCATCAGTAGAATGACCATTTAAAACAATTCGACCTTGCAAGTTAAACAGAGAAAATGTTTTGAATGCATAATTATTTTCTCCGCAGATTTCAAAATGAACATTAGTATTATCCTCAGAAATGATGATTTCTTGCTCATTTGAATTTTCTGTAACTGAAACCGGCCCTTCAATTTCTTCAATTGCTGATTGCAAGTGCTCTTTTACCAAAGTCCGAGAAGTATCAGATCCAATGACTATATATGCTATAGCAGAATCTCCTGGAAGCAACATTTTTTCAAACTTTGCTCCACAAAACATTGATATATCTCCACTTGCGCCGTATTGAATACTATTCCCACCATTCAAAAGAGCTGTAAATTCTTGATCTGTTCCTGAAAAAACAGATGCATTCATACCTGCAACTTGTGGTTTGAAGGCATTTTCTTTTGTTGGAGCAAAACATAAAATGCCAACATATGGATGTGGAAGTCCTGCAAAACGACCATTCCTCCAGGCAATTTCTGCATCAGCTCTTCCCAGCATATGATTTGGTATAGCCTCAAAGAAGCGCTCAACTCTATTTTCTCTTCCATAATTCCCAATATCCCAGTCCCCAAAAATTCCGAATCCGGGATTGAATATTGGGGAGTCATTCATGTTTACAACCGTAAACTTGAAAGTCACACTATTTGGGGCAAGCTTTTCTATGGTTTGTTTGATCGAGATGCCAATGCGATCACCACTTGGATTCAAACTATCTGTCAATACAGCAAATGCACCTTCTTTGGAATGCGCAAATCGAATTCTTGGTTCAAATCCAGAAGAGTTGGGAAAACCAGTAATGATATTTCCTGAAGAACCAGCAATAAGACCCCCATCATAAAGCATAGAGCCATAGTTTTTCAAAATAAAACCCAGGCCATCAAATTGTTCATTGCCAGTGCTACCTACAGTTCTATCATTGACATATCCTAATGAACCAAAATCACCGACTGAAAATGTCAAGTTTTTGCTATAAAAATCGGTAATTACTGGAGTGGGGCGAATTGGGATGAGAACTGTTGGAAGTGGACCATTATCCTCAAAAACTTTTAAAGAATGATAGAATTCAGCATCACTTTTTTCTTCAATAATCATTCGAAACACAATACTGGAATCAGTTGTGCCAATACCAATCGTATTAATAAATCTGAGAGTATCTATTAATTTGAAAGGCCTGAAAAATGTTTCCAAAGATGAAAGGCGAAGCACAATCATCTTGGCATCTCTATCACTTATATTTTTGATGAATACACGTAATAGTACTGTATCGCCAATTGATGTTCTTTTATTATCATCAATCTTCCATTCTACTTTGAGATATGGTCTTGCAAGAGGAGATTCTTGTAATGCTCGCTGTAGATTCACCCTTCCTGGTAAAAAGCCCACAAGAAATGAATTTGCAATGTCAATTGGATCTGCGGTTGTTTTAAGATGTTCTTCTATAATCTCCATAGAAGCCATTGGATATTTGCCATGAACTAATGCTGCGCAACCAGCAATGATGGGGGAGGCAAAGGAAGTCCCATTCATTGTTGTATAACTTATATCAAAGTTATCGGTAGTACGAACATTATAACCTGGTGCCATTATATCAGTTGACCATCCCCATGAAGAACCCATAGATTTTGAATCAGAGATATCTGTTTCACCTACTGACATCACTCCTCTATATGAAGCTGGATATACTGGTGCTCGATTATTATCATTTCCTGCTCCAGCAACTATCAATACATTCCTTTCAACAGCAAAATCAATGATACTCTGATTAATTTCAGAATAAGAATTTGCAGATCCCCAACTGCAATTCAAGACAGGAAAGCCACGCATGATTCCATAAAGAATCCCTTCATATCCATATTCAACTCTGTCCGAACCTTCTTTGCCGGCCTTTATTGGAAAGAATCGGCATTTTGCTCCAACGCCTGCAATACCTTTTGTATTATTCCAAGTTGCTGAAGCTACTCCTGCGACCGTAGTACCATGTCCATCATAATCTAGATAAGTACTCCCTGCAGGTGTTCCATCATTTGGCCATGCAAGATTTACACCACGATAATCATCCATGAAACCATTTTGATCATCATCAATTCCATTACTCTCAATTTCTGCATAATTGATTGAGATATTGTCTTTCAAATCCTCGTGATTTTGCAGAAAACCATTGTCAATTATGCCAATCACAATTGATGAATCACCTGTATACAAGTCCCAAGCTTCAAATGCTTTAATTGTATTCAGAAAACCCTGTTGAACCAAATAGGTATCATCAGGTCTGAATAATGGTTGTTCCGAAAATCGTGGTTCTGCTATTTCAATAAGATCTATTTCATTCTTTAGGAATTTCAATACTGCTGATATCGAAATTCCTTCGGGAATTTGCATTATATATGTACGAGATAAGCGCTCATGTGCCGGTCTGATTTGTAATCTTGCGAATTGGTCAGTATTACCGGAATTGCGTAGGGGCAAAGGGAGAATATGTTTGAATGTTGATGTCGCTAAATAAGGCAATGAAGATTGTGCAAGTTGAGATTGTAGTGAATCTATTGTTATGAGAGGTTTGAGGCGAATATTGAGAGAATGTTGCTGGGTATTGTGTATTTGCATGCCTTGAAGATTCATAGATAAACATAGAAATATGCTTATGACATGAGCAAGTAGTTTCATCGATGAATATGGGATATGTAGAGAATGTATCTTCATGGTAAAAGTAATGACATCGCTTATGAGAATTTGTTTCTAGGGTAAAGTAAATCGAGCATTAGCCCCATTTATATTCACATTCCAGAATATTGTTTTTTTTGTTATTGGGTCAATTGCGAAATATGATTCATCTGCTGTTGCTTCAAAACGGATGATTGAGAATCCCGCGCAGTGAATGGATTGCCCTGGAACAAATCCAGAATTATAAAAGCGAGATAATGGAATACGAATGATTCCGATTGTATTCCCGGGTTCAATGATTAATCCAATCTCAGTAAACACATAGCGATTGCGCTGATTGGGGTCAATAGCATTTGAATCTATATAGAGTATTACTCTGCGCTTTGCATCAGATACTTGATTGATTTGGCACAGAATTTTCAAGCTGTCACCATCAATGCTAAGTCCAATGGAATCAACTGTATATTGGGGAATCTGTACTAAAGTCATAGGATTGACTATAACAGGCATTGCACCATCAGAGCGTATGGAAAAACGCTTGGCATTTGAATATCCGGGCTTGGAATATTGTATGGTATATGTGCCTTTGGGTATGAGATTCAAAGTCCATTTTCCAGCAGTATCAGTGAATGTCTCAAACCCAGTTCCTTCAAGCTTGACCAAAACCAAATTCTTATTAATTGCAAAGGAATTATCCTCTGAGAGAAGTCGTACAGATCCGCGTATTTGGCTACCAGGAAATTCATTCGTGGAAATCACCCTACTATCCATGCATCCCATGCAGGAGAGAATTGTCGAAATCACAATTGAGATAAGCAGTAGATATCTATTGATTTTATGAATCATGGCGTAAAATACAGAATTTAAGACATCAGAGAAAGGGAATACTGATTGTCGATTCCTTGTGATAAGTGTATCTTTGTGCTGATTTTTTCCATACTATTTTTTGTTGAAAATGATATTATTACTTTTCTTTACACTCTTCTTTCAAACCGAATTGTTAGGTCAAGGAAGACCCCTCAATGAGAATGAATATCTTTCTGAAGAAAAACGTTTGCAGAATATTCAAATGCTCACATTTGAAGGTGAAAATGCTGAAGCATATCTTTCATATGATAATGCTTCATTAGTTTTTCAAAGAAGAGGTCCAAATGAAACATGTGATCAAATCTATGTGATGGATATTGCCGGAAAAGGTATGAAAAGAGTTTCCAATGGTCAAGGGCGCACCACTTGTTCCTATTTTCTTCCTGATGGCTCAATCATTTATGCCACGACTGCATATAATGATACAATATGCCCTCCACCACCTGATTTTTCGAAAGGATATGTGTGGCCACTCTATTCCACATATGATATTGTGAGAGCCGATACTGCCACTGGGAAGATTCTTTCCACTATCATCAAAGGTAATAACTATGATGCAGAGGCAACTGTTTCGCCAGATGGTAAGACAATAGTCTATACATCAATAATCGATGATGATATTGAATTATTTACCTGTACCATTGATGGGACTAATATTCGAAGAATTACGCATACTCCAGGCTATGATGGTGGCGCTTTTTTTAGTCCGGATGGGAAGAAAATAGTGTTCAGAGCATCTAGGCCAATCGGGGCAGATCTTGAAAAACACACTGCTCTTGTTCGTGAAAACCTAGTTCGACCTTCCAAACTCGATATTTATGTGATGGATAGTGATGGTTCGAACATTTCCCGGATTACAAATAATGGTGCTGCTAATTTTGCTCCTTTCATGCATCCCGATGGAAAACGCATAATATTTTGCTCAAATATGGGTGATACAAAAGGTAGAAATTTTGATTTGTATCTCATCAATATCGATGGAACTGGACTGGAACGCATTACATATTCCGGTGAATTTGATGGTTTTCCAATGTTCACTTCGGATGGAAAAAAACTTGTATTCTGTTCAAATCGATTGAATAAGAAATCTGGCGATACCAATGTCTTTATTGCTGATTGGAATGATTAATTCTCAAATCTGGATGCTATAATTATGCATGAACAACATGTCAATAAACCTTGGTGGCATATCTCATTAACCAAACAAATAATGTTCGGTCTTGTCTTTGGGGTATTTCTTGGATGGATTGCACCTGAGTTTTCATCCTCACTTTCATTCATGAGAGATATCTTTCTCAATTTGATTAAGTCCATCATTGCACCATTGGTTTTCTCAACCATTGTGATTGGAATCACTGGTGGTGGTGACTTGAAAAAAGTAGGAAGAATGGGTGCAAAGTCAATTTTGTATTTCGAAGTTGTCACAACTATTGCATTATTTCTTGGGCTTGCTGTTGTGAACATCGTTCAACCTGGTCATGGAATCGTATTGAATGGTGATCCTGGGGCTCTTGGAACTATTGCACAAAATCATCCCAAAACTCTTATTGAAACCATTGTTCATGTATTTCCTTCTAGTATTATTGATGCAATGGCAAAGGGTGATGTATTGCAAATAGTGGCATTCTCCATCGTATTTGCAATGGCATTAACAGCGATAGGAGAAAGAGGTAAGCCAATTGTGGCCATGTGTGATTCGCTTGCACAGATTATGTTCAAGTTCACTGGTTATATCATGATGTTTGCTCCATTCGGAGTTGGGGCGGCAATGGCTGTTACAATCAGTCATCAAGGATTAGGAGTGCTAGCAAATTTGGGAATGTTGGTATTATCACTCTATATCGCACTCATCATATTTGTTGTGCTCGTTCTTGGGGCGGTAGTTCTTCTTTTCCGCGTACCTCTAAAGCCATTTCTTCAGGCCGTTCGTGAACCATTTATACTTGCTTTTGTGACCACAAGCAGTGAGTCTGCTTTGCCAAAAGCGATGCAAAATATGGAGCGCCTTGGTGTGCCAAAGCGTATTGTAGGATTTGTGATGCCCACTGGATATAGTTTTAATCTGGATGGAACAACATTATATCTGGCGATGGCTTCTGTATTTGTTGCTCAGGCTGCGGCAACAACAATTCCTGGATTTACTTTTACTTTTGAACAGCAAATCATGATGATGCTATCACTCATGATCACTTCCAAAGGTGTTGCTGCTGTTCCAAGAGCTTCGCTTGTAATCTTACTTGCAACCCTCTCTTCATTTTTGCCTCCGGGCATAGGAGCCTTGGGTGTTGCAATGATATTTGGCATAGATGAATTGATGGATATGGCCAGAACTTCTGTGAATCTTCTTGGTAATTGTTTGGCGACTGTTGTGATTGCCCGCTGGGAGGGTGAATTTAATGATGAGAAGGCAAAGGTATTTGGAACTGATCAAGAGCTTTTGGATCCTGCTCTTATGCAATGATGCGGGGTACTCTCGCTGAAATTGCAGTCGTAATTTCATATGGAATGGTATTCAAGAGAATAGCCAAATCTTCGGCGCTCTGTTGGATGCCATGTTCATTTCCAATAAATGTAACTTTCGCCCCTGCTTGAATATTCGAATCACCTAAATCAACCATGCATTCATCCATGCAGATATTTCCCACGATTGGAAATATCTTACCATCAATGATACATTTCAATTTCCCTGTTAATCCCCGAAATAATCCATCACCATAGCCTATAGGAATTGTTCCTATAATCGTATCCTTTTGTGCAATAAAAGATCTTCCATATGAAACAGATTCACCTTCTTTGACTTTGCGAATTGACATCACAGCTGAATGTAAGGAAAGTATCGGTTGAAGATCAGGGAATTCTCCAGGTATGGGAGAATATCCATATATCGAAAGACCCGGTCTGGCAAGATTTCCAATAGTCTCAGGCATGCGCATGAGTGCTGCTGAATTGCCAATATGAATGAAATCTGGTTTGAGTTCTAATGTTTTAAGTTCTTTCAAACATTTTGAAAAGATGGCTTCCTGTTCCATCATAAATGACATGTCATCTGCATCAGCAGTTGCAAAGTGGGTGCATATACCTTTCCAATATAGTCCAGGTGATTGCAAGATTGTTTTCACAATTGCAACGGTATCTTCAGGAATGATGCCATCTCGATGCATTCCGGTATCAATAAATACATGAACTGAAATTTTGGTATTTCTCGCCAATGCTCTTTCATTCAATGCAGAGATTGCTTCAGGAGAGCAAATGATAGTTTCGATTCCATATTCAAGTAAAGCATCCCATTCTTCCGGTTCGGGAGGGGTCATGAGAATGATTGGCATTGTAATTCCTGCCTCTCGAATCATCACACCTTCTGATGCAAATGCAATTCCGAGAAAATCAACGCCTTCTTCTTGAGCAATAGTTGAACATTCAATAATGCCATGACCATATGCATTGGCCTTGACCATCGCCATGATGGCAGTGCCATCAGGTAGATGTTCCCTTATGATGCGAATATTCTTTCTGAGTGCATCAGAATTGATGAGAGCATATGTAGAGCGAGTTGGCATATCAATCAGAGAAGTTGTTCTTTGTTTTGATCACGCAATGCGGTAACGATGGATTTTACTTCTTGTGCTTTGTCTGTTGGACAAACCATGATTGCATCGGGTGTAGAAATGATTGTCATGCCAGAGATTGAATGTGTGGTGAGCATCACTTCTGGATTTGCATTCCATACAATGCTATCTTTTGCATCGATTGCCAAACAATTTCCGGAGATGATATTACCTGATGCATCTATATCTCCAAGTCTGGACAATGCATCCCAAGAACCAACATCATCCCATGTGAATGAAGCGGGAAGTACAACCACATTATTAATTCTTTCCATAATTCCATAATCGATGGAGGTCGCTTCCAATTGGGTAAATGCATCTATGATCATTTGCGAAGAAAGTGCATGTCCATTCACTACAGAATCATAGAGAGATTCCATTGCTATGAAGGAATCAGGCATAGCAATACTCATAGCTTCGGCGAATGTATCGAGTCTATAAAAGAACATCCCGCTATTCCAGTAAAAACCTCCTTTGGAAATATAAGCGAGTGCATCTTCCATATTGGGTTTTTCTCTGAAACTCCGAACCACTTTCAAATCACTATCATGAATTGTTTCACCAGATTCAATATATCCATATCCCGTTTCGGGTCTGGAAGGCGGTATTCCGAAAGTCACTATGTCTTTATGAGTTGATGCATGATGAAGTGCTTTTTGAATATCTGATGCAAATACTTCCGCTGGTCTGATGAAATGATCGGCAGTGAAGACGCCAATTGTCAATTCACTAGCTGGCATATTGAATCGAGCACGAATGATTGCATATCCAAGTGCCAAACATGGAGCTGTATTTCTTTTAGCAGGTTCGGCAATGATATTTTCTTGTGGAACATCAGGCAATGCTTGAATGATTGCATCTTTCAAAATCTCACCGGTGATGATGAAGATATGCTCTTTGGGAATGACATGTGCTATTCTATCTACTGCTTCGGCAAGCATTGTTTGATCAGAGAATAGCGTTAACAATTGTTTAGGATGATGTTTTCTGCTCAATGGCCAAAAGCGTTCTCCGGAACCTCCTGCCATGATAAGTGCTATATGCTTCATGATATATTCTTGATGAGTAATTCTGCAATTTGAACAGCATTGGTGGCAGCACCTTTTCGAAGATTATCTGCTACAACCCATAATTGTAATCCTGCCGGATTGTCTTCATCTTTTCTGATGCGCCCTACAAATACATCATCTTTTCCGCTTGCCATGATCGGAGTTGGGAAAGCATCTGCGGTAGCATCATCAATCACGGTCAAACCCGGGAATCCTGAAAGACATTCATGAATATCATCTATGGTCCATGATTTCTCAAGTTCTACATAAACAGATTCACCATGTCCACCTGTTGATGGAATGCGCACACAAGTTACAGCTATTGGTAATTCAGGCATGGAATAGATTCTACGAATCTCTCTTTTCATCTTGATTTCTTCCTCGGTATCACTCCCGCGTGTGTCATTTGGCCTGGAATGAAAAACGGTATTAAATGCAAGTTGATGAGAAGAGATTCTGTCTTTAGGTATTCTACCTGCCAATTCATCGTATAATTGATCTATGCCTTTTTGCCCTGCACCGGATACAGATTGATATGTTGATACAATCATCCTCTTCAATCCGAATGCTTTACGAATTGGTTCGAGAGCTACAACTAATTGAATGGTGGAGCAGTTTGGATTGGCGATGATGCCATGATGGAGCATGGCATCATCCGGATTGACTTCCGGTACCACAAGGGGTATATCGGGTTCCATTCGGTAGGCGGAGGAATTATCAATCACGGTACATCCCGCTTTTACCGCAATCGGTGCGTAAGCACGACTAAGTACTCCGCCTGCCGAAAAGAGCGCAATATCAATGGCCTCAAATGAATGCTCATTCAGTTGTTGTACTGTGAGCTGTGATCCGCGAAATTCCATTGTTGTTCCTGCGGATCTTTCCGAGGCAAGCAATGTGAGTGATTCTACGGGGAAGTTTTTTTCTTCCAATACTTTGAGCATCGTTCTTCCAACCAAACCGGTTGCTCCAACGATAGCCATCTTGAATCCCATGTGATCTTTATGCTGCTGTAAATAGAGGGAAATAAAATGTGCGCAAATATATGTAATTACTTTGAGTTCTGTTCATTTTCATGAAAAACATTTACATGAAAATTAGAGTATGCGCATTCTCTTCCAAAAAGGAATTGTAGTGGTGAATATTGAATATGATTCTTCTGCATGAATCCGTGTTACATTGAATGGACCATAGCCATGAAATTCCATCCATTCTGCAATCCAATCTATAGCATCGTCATTATGTTTTATCGTTGCCAATAGAAAGAGAGCAGTGTCTTTATTGATAATGATTCCTGATCCTGATTGAAGAGAGGGAATTACATGCTCATCATATCCAAGAGCTTCCTCGAGGAATGAAATAAGAATCTTTTGATATTCCTTCAAAGCTTGATCTGATGGGGAAATACAGGCAATTGGTTTGATCTGCTCAGCAATCAAGAGATTAAGCAATCTATCCTGAATTTGAGATTGATCAATATTAAGCGAATCAGAAATCATTTGTGCTTTTGAATTTCCTGAATCCAATTCTGTCATGATGGGAAGATGTGATTCATCATCTAAAGAAAATGTTCGGCATCCTGGCAATGCAATGTCATGGAAAGTAATATCCTGTGAAATCACTCTGCCAAAATGAATATGTTCAAATGGATTTTCGATATCTCGATTTCCTTTTGCATAGATATCCCAGCGAAACATTGTATTCCTGATGAGATCTTTATACATCTCAAATTGAATGATATCTTCACCTATTGCAAGAATTTCTTCGAAACCCTCTGGTAATGCAATCTCTCCAATATTCAGAAAGAATGGCACTTGTCCGGCAAATATCAATCCGGAATCATTCATATTCTTATTCATTTCTTTGAACCATAATGGCGTCCAATGATCTGCATAATATTCATGAATGATATATCGTAAGTCATGTTTGGATAATTCTTCAATAAATGTTCCAGCCGATGGAACAGCATTCATGTATTCACTTTGCTTTTCATGCATCCATTGAAGAAATCCGATTCCTTGTTCGGCATTATCAAAGGGATTATCAGAAAGATGCATGGAATATTCCCTGAACATCATGCGCAAAGGCTCATAAATATGCCATCCAGGATAGGCATTATAACTCACTAATGCAAGTCCATTCTCGGTCAAGGAACCTTCAATGATTCGATGAATAGCTTCTCTCACCGGTTCATGAACCCAAGTATATAATCCATGCATGACGATATAATCGTATGCAGGAAGAGAAGTTACAGTTGTTATATCAGCACATATGAATGTACAATTCTGTATGCCAAGTCTTTCTGCTCTTGCTCTGGCATGTTCAATATGTTCTTGATTGAAATCAAAGCCAGTGAATGTTGCTTCGGGATTTGCGGAGGCATATATCAGTAATGAATGACCAGTTCCACACCCAAGTTCACAATAGGTGAAACTATGCGGATCGGGAACTCGAAAACCTCGCATCAAAGCCGTGCATCTGATGGCATGAGGATTCAATTCACTGAAAAATGTATCTGTATAAGGAATGTGATCGAGCATGATTGTTATTTACGAGTGAAACTTGCCAAGCGCATGCAAATCATGTCTTGAATATTTCGAATGATTCCGTCGGGTACCAAAAATCCATTTATCATGATGGAAAAGGCTAATTCTTCACCATCTCTGGTAGTGATATACCCAGAAAGACATGAGACATTATTCATCGATCCGGTTTTTGCAATCACTTTTTGTTGAGCAAGTGATTTGAGCATGCGATTATTCAATGTACCTGGCATTCCTGGTTTTGCAAGTGATGCTCGAAATTTCTCTTTATGTTGAGATCTATGAATGTTAGTAAGTAATGTCGTTTGTTGTTGAGCGCTGAGGAGATTCAATCGTGATAATCCTGAGCCATCAACTATTGAGCATTGTTCGGGCATGATCCCAATGGAAGAGATATATTTTTTTACGCTTTCGGAACCTTTGGTAAATGAACCTTCGCCGAATTGTTCTTTACCCATTGTCTTGAAGAGCATATCTGCACCAAGATTATGGCTAAATGTATTGATAGTCCCAATGATTGAAGAAATCGGTGGTGATTGATGAGTAAAGATTTCTTTTAATTCAACATAATTGATCGGACCATCAATCAATTCATTGCGAAGAAGTGAGCCACGAACTCGTATGCCCATCTTTTCAAGTCTTTGCTTGAACACATGTAAAAAATATTGCACCGGATCATCTATACTCAGTCCTATAGAAGTTCCGGGATCTGTATTTGTCTTCTTGGAGGATAGTGGATCAGGTAATGCTATTGCACCTTGAATATCAATCACACCAGATCGTGGGTCTGAATCAGTTTCCAATATCGTAGGCGTATTTGGTTGAACAGTCATTACATTATTCACAACCCTGAGATATGAATTGTCAGGAATGATAGTGAGGCGTGAATAATCTCCAGCTTTTACTCCCGGCTTGAATGATAATTCAACTTTATTATCATAAAATGACATAGCCGAAATAGGTGCTGAATATGGATATGGTATATCTTCGATCGCCCAACCAGGTCCAAAGTATTCATTGTCAAAATATCCATGATCCAGAATGATATTTCCCTTGATGGATTTTATGCCCAATGAGTCCAACTTGATTGCAATATTATCCAAAATCACACTTGGATCCTTCATATACATCAAACTCATACTTGGGTCACCAGAGGCTCGAATGATGATATCGCCATCCAATTCACCAGAATCTTTGATGATCCCATCAATATAAATGCGAGTGGCATAACGAAAGTCTGCTCCCAAAATATCAAGCGCGGCTGCTGTTGTGAAAAGCTTCAATGTTGAGGCTGGAATTAACAGAGTATTCGGATTTTTTTTGTAGAAGGTTTCGCCTGTTTCAAGATTGATGACAGAAATACCGATGGATGCATTCGAAAGTTCTGATGCAGAAAGAATATCATCGATATCTTCTTGTACATGCCGAATAGCGAATTGTCCATTGGGTTGTTTCTTTTCGAATTTGCTGGAATCAGAAACTTGCTTGCTTGTTTGAGCGCATATAGATGAGATTGCAAAGATCAAAACCGATATGAAAATGAATACTTTTTTCATATGTTCTTATACTCCGCTATAACAGTACATGCAAATTCATAGGATGACAAAGTGCCTTCCTCTTGTAATATCTTCATTGAATCTAGAATTTCCTCCATTGATATTCCAATATTCAATGATCCTCGTAGATGAGATATGAATTGATGTCTCCATTGTCCCAAAGCAAGAATAACAAGATTGATGAGTTCTCGATATTGTATATCCAAATGTGATCTCGATAGTGTTTTACCATATCCATCTAGTATCATCCATTTGGCTAGATCGGGAGATATGATGGTCATCTTTGACATCATTTTGTCAAAAACAGTAGTATAAATCTCTTTGCACAATTGTGTTCCTCTTTCTTCAAAGAGATCAATATTTATTTCTTCACCTGATTGTTCAATCGGACCATAAATCGAATGTAATACATGTAGTCCTTCAATTGAAGCTGGGTAACCTGCAAAGAGATGAATCTGCAGTATTGCTTCATAGATTTCCTCATGCGGAATCTCAGTAGCATATGCCTTTTGTATATGCATCTTGACACGATCCATATGATTTGAAGCAAGTGATAGTACAATCCGAAGAATGATATCTCTGTCTTGTTTATTCATGAGATAGTCTACTAGATACATATGCTGATAATGCTTTGCTTAGTTCAATCCCTGCTTTTGCTCGATGACTCATCGCATTTTTTGTACTGGCATCCATTTCTGCAAAAGTCCGTGATTCACCTTCGGGAATGAAGATTGAATCATAACCAAAGCCTAATTCTCCTGCTTCTTGAAGGGTAATGACACCCTCACAGATTCCTTCTGCAGTACATGCGATATCATGCGAAATGAATTGGAGAACAGTACGGAATCTGGCATTGCGATCTTCGTGAATGGATAATTCACGAAGGAGTTTTTCTCTATTAGCTTTATCATTACCATGCTCGCCGGCATATCTTGCGCTAAATACTCCAGGAGCCATATTGAGGGAGTATACTTCAAGTCCAGTATCATCGGAAATGACTGGCATCTGTGTTAATGCAAAAAGAGCTTTTGCCTTGATCAATGCATTCTCTTCTAATGTTGATCCTGTCTCATCAATCTCCGGTGATGCATCACCAAAAAATGCTTTCTGAGAAATGAGTTCAATTGGTAAAGAAAAAGTGGCAAAAATACCCGCCAATTCTTCGATTTTATGTGCATTATTTGAAGCAATCAAAATCTTCATGATATATGTTCCAGTATCTCATGCATTGCATGATTCAATCGTTGTAATTCTGCTTCAGTGTAAAGAACCATATGACCAATTCGAAAGACTATTGATTTCCACTGATCTTGTCCTCCAGCAACTATGATGTTCTTCTGTTTCAATGATTCAATAATCTTCTCTGATTGATGATGATGCACAATACTCACGCCATTTGAAAGCAATGCACGATTCATTGCGCAATCTCTCCATTCAGAAATCATAGTACGAATCTTCTCTGCTTGTAGCATCAATTTGGTTTGATACTGTTCATCTTGTAGTATCTGAGCACATGAAGAATGTAATGCAGAAAGAATCGGAAGAGGAGGCGTGAATGCAGGTGTATTATTTCTTGAAGCATGAATCAATGTTCGCAAATCATGAACCATGCTTCCTTGCACTCTTTTTTGCTCACTATTTTCGAGTATATGTTCGGAAGCTCTTTTGCTACATGCTATTATACAAGCCCCCGGAGGTGAGGCTAATGCTTTTTGAGATGCACT
>JACCDW010610013.1_pt1 | contig 20618 bp, 43 predicted proteins | sample 7449781 | NCBI WGS metagenome assembly JACCDW01 (sample SAMN15323449, study PRJNA562643) | freshwater metagenome | isolation source: river surface water | place: USA:Blue River Watershed | collected 2017-08-18
GGATAGAAATAAAAGCACAAACCTATTCTACCAAAACGGATATCAATAATGTCAGGTAGTCTTAGTATATCTCGCAACCTGTTATCTGGGTCTGACAAAGGTGATAATTCGATTTCTACCATAATTTTTTATACAACCAACTGAATAAACTCTTTTTCTCGGTATACTCTTTTGCTGGTAGTTTAAACTCTGCTGTGGTTCGACCATGCCAATTTACACCCATGTCAGTAAGTTCGGACTCTAAGTGATAAGCTACTGCTGTACCAATCAAATGTCTTTGTGCTGGTGTCCACTGCAAGGCAAATAACATATCTGCTCTTGCTGCGTTTTCATGAACTGTTGGATAATGCGTACAGACAGAACTATGCCATAGTTGGTAGTACCCAATAGGCAGCCAGTGTCCTTGTGTAAAAACACGAGGGAATAACGGAAATCTATCTGTTCTCAACCATACTTCTTGCTCGTACAAAGGTTTTATACTAGACAAATAATCAACCCACTCCGTGATACCAACAACCTTGAATCTATCTATACCGTATATACAATCAAGAGCATTAGGTGTATGCAAGATTTTACTACGAACAAAATCCATAGTTCGTGGTGGCAGCACTATATCAGAATCTAAATGACAAATCCATCCTGCATAGTTTTCATCTTGTAGTTTTTGTAGTATAGCATTGATACCTTCAGCTTTACCAAATACTTGGTTGGAGTCATAAAAAACATCTGTAACCAAACATTCAACATGGTAGTACGCACATACTTCTTGTGTTCGGATATCAGTGGATGTTGTAGCTACAATTAAACGGTTGAATTGTGCCTTATTGAATAACAAAAACCATGATAAAAAATCTGCATAATTGACACAGCAAGTGATAGCTGTTATGTACATGATTCACCTCTTAATAATTTTGCATTATCTTCTACTCTCGTTTTATGAAATAGAGATGAAGTTAGAGGATAATTCTCTACCTCTGCCCATTCACCATTTTCATAAATTTGAAAACCATTTTGACTCGTCTTCCTTACCAATGTGGGTTCAGGTCGTCTTATCCAAGCTTCAGCTACTATACAACCACCTTCTGTGATATAGAATACATCATCCCCGATATCCAAGTCTTTAACCACCACCAACTCTAGCTCTGCCCATGTACGTACTTGTTCTGGGAAATATAGTATAACTGAGTATAGTTGTTCTTTATCAAAAGTCATTGTGCAAGCATAGTGTACAGGTACAGGTCGTTTTCTGACACCGTGAAACCATTTTATTTCGATTTTCATGTTGTGATTTTCACTCCTTCTAGTGGTTGTTCGAGGCATCTCACTGTACCACCATGCAACTGCGCCAACAGATCCAGTACATAAGGTTCATGTTGTTTTTCTAAGGCGACTTGGTACACAAGATCATCATCAGCTTGGATGAGGATTGTGAGAGATTTAGTTTTCATTGTTTACCTTAGAAAAGAAGACTGATCTTGTGTTGTTTCTTGTTTCGTAATATCCAAGCTCTATCATAGTATGTCGTATAGTGGTTGACGTAATGTCAGAAAAGTCTGACAAACTATCTTTTAAAAACCTCATCGGTATTTTAGTTTTCTTTTTAGTCTTGTATTCTGATAGATAAATATCACATAAATCTCTAACTCTATTTTTAAAAATACTTGATTTAGAAACAATAATATTATTGTATATATTTGTTTGTGCTTTAATCAAATAATCTTTTACATCTTTGTTAAAATCAAACCATTCACCTTGTAATTTATACTCTTCAAGATCTATATGAATAGCAGATTCTATATCTTTATCACCTTGAAAAATAGTCAGAAGTTTTAATGTGGTTTTTGAATGAGCAGTTTGCAAACTAGAAAGTCGTCTAATAGGATCATTAGAATAACCAATTTTTACTGCATTTGTTGTTTCGTCTATAATTACATAGATGTAGTTGACCATTATTAACCCATCCTGTAAAAATATTTTTTACGAGAACTTCCATATTGTTTGAAAGTAAAATTATTCATTAAGAGTATGTTCTCTATTTTCTTTGTGGATAAGGTTAAATCTGGAAGTTTTTTCTTAATGTCGGGGATTGTAAATTGTTTATTTAGACTATCAACTACATCTAAAATACAAGATTCACTTGTTAATTGTAAAACTTGGTGCGGTTTTGATTCATCCTGATACCAGCAGTAGGCTCTAATTAAAGCATTAGAAATAGTTTGGAATGATAGATCCTTGAAGCCAAATACTTTAATAAGTTGCTTCATAACCTTATTGTAACCATCAGTTATAGCTAGTTTGTCATCTCTTCCTAAGTAGGTTATACGGTAAGTTTTTAATTCTTCATCTCTAATCACTTCAAAACCTTCAACAGTAGCAGGATTAGCAAGAAAATATGTTGCAAGTTTGTTTTCACTGATTTTACCATTGTTAGAAAGTTCAGTTTTAAGATCGTCAAGCATTGTATAGACAGCGTCTATACAAGGCATAAAGTCCTTGCGGATAATATCTAGTGCCGTCTCTGTTGACACTGAATGTGATTGCACTAATATATCTGCTGCTTTCATAAGCTCTGGTGGTCTTTTAGTTAAGAAAGATTGTAGCTTGTTCATGTTTAAATGTCAATTACTTTTGTTCATATTTATAGTATAACACACTTTTCACACAAATAGATCACACATATTATCACACAAAAAATATTTTAAAAGCTTAGTAATAAAGAAAAGATGATACAAACATACTACATTTAAAAAAGTGTGATTCTAAGGTCTATATCTAGAGCCAAAATCACACTTCGCTTATCTATTATTGTTATTATTCTACTAGATGGATAAATCTCTCTAGAAAGATAAACATCCGTCCGACAGGACACCTCATCCCACAATAACAACGTGCGTCAGCACATCAAACCATACTAGCGTTATCTGTATTTAACAACACATGCACTATATGCTCTAAATCCTCTAAAGTATTACCCGCAGAGAATAGTCTGTTAGCTTGATAAGGAGCTAATCCCAAAAGTATAGTTGCTTCACCTCTAGTTCTAAAAAAAATATCTACACCAATATCATGCTCAGTAGTCGTTAAAGGAAGATTGTGATGTAACAAATACGCAAATCCAGCAAAGCAGTGAGTAGTACCACAATGCCACTGTTGTTGATCCCAATGTTGTGGATTAGCTTTGATAGTGTCAAGTGTAAGATGCAGTAGTTTTTTGTTAAGCATAATATCCCTTTAATGTCTCTTGCAATCGTGTGATCAATCCACGCACTTCATCACTGTTAAGCACAGCAAACATAACCTCAGCACCTTCATACAAACCATCTCTGTGCCAGTTGTAGAAATCAACATCACCTTGCTTACCAGTTTCAAAGGAAGAACAAGCGTCATACCACGCATCAAAAGGGTTAGTGTCAAGAGATATGAACTCTTGGTAATTGAAATCATTGCAAGACAGAGTATTACCTTTGATCTGCCACTCACCAAAACACTGTGGCTCATATTTAGCAAAAACTACACCTGCTGGTAATCGCAAAAATCCTTCACGAGTATATAGTTTCATACTTTGCAATCACCCACATTTGTAGCATCAAATTCTTCTTTTGACACAATACGTCTTGTACCGTTGTCATAAAATAAAATATATACACCCTTATCTGTTACACCTTTCTGTATAACGCATAAAGGAGCTTTGAAAACAGGATCAGCATACGAAGGCGTAGCAAACCATAGAAAAGAAAGTAAAAATAAATGTGTCATACTACACGCACCACTTACTTTCTGGTACATATTCGTAGTAACCTCCTAACGTTGAAGCATACCAAGTACATCGGTTAACTATAATATACTCTTGAGGATTTGCGGTTGTAATCATTTTATATACAAGTTGATTTTTGGTGTTGCGTACTATTGTTTTCTGGCATACACGCGCCATTGTATTGGGTGGAACATACAAACCTTGACACGGGTTGTTTTGTAATTGTGCGATCAATATATACTCGAACATATAAATACCTTACTAATGTGGATACAACAAAGGAGTAGTGTAAAAGCTGCTCCTTTGTGATTGGTTAAGCAACGTTCAAATCCTGTAATAAATAATTGTTAGAGAATAGAATAGGGTAACACTATACTACCTTTTTTCTATAGTCTTGTCTATATCCGCGTGTAGGTCATAAAAATAGCAGTCACTGTCATCTGATACCCACCTCTGGGAAACAGACTCGACAGATAATAGTTCTGTGTCTACCTTATAACGTTGTAGATCTGTGGGAAATGGTTTGGTAATCCAATTACTGTCATAAAAACGCAATCTGTTGTTAGGCATCGCCAGTAAATAGCCATCATCAGCTACCAAAATATGAGCGCATTTATAATCTTCTGGTGTATCTGAGTATGGGTTGTCGAACCAATCAACAGTCATCAAGTACGAACACCAGATTAACGATCTATCCTTCAACACACATTGCGCTCTTTTACCAGCTAGAAAATCATATACAACAACGTGAGTATTTATAGTCGAAAATGCGTCCCATAGTTGTTTGTAGTGATAAGGTATATCATTAACAGGCTCTTTGATATATACTTCTGATAACGGTACACGGGAGCGCATCATACCTGTGCTAGTCATTGTGTGGAAGCTAAGCATACAACCTTCTAACGACTGTATACCAAAACAGATTACTTCATACCAATTATCAGAGTCAGCAGGGTTTTTGGTGTAGTATGACTCACGTACCAATGCTCGAAAATGAGGAATGTTAAAGTTCATAGAAAAGAAAAAAGGAGTCAGTTATTAGCCAACTCCTTGCTTAGTGTATATTGTGTGTTTTATGTACTTTCAATGTCAGCTAGTTTAGCACTCAGTGTGGCTTTTTTCGGCTGTACAGGCTTGGTTAGTGGAATTTCAACCACAAGTACACCTTCGCTGTAAGACAAGCCTAGCTCGCCATCTAGTGCAACTGATTGACCATGTAAAACAAATTCCTGTTCATACTTTTTCTTAGCAGATTCTTGAGTTTCATCTAAGTAGTTAACAAGCAACTGTTGTGCAGCTTTGATTGTAATTTTATAACTAGTCATACCAATGCGTCTAGCAGGGGATGTGTTTTTTAAATCTTCTTCAATCTCTACAGCAATAGTGTCACGAACCAAACGTGGAATTTCAAAAGCAAAAGTGTATGTAGTGCCATCTTCTGATTTTTTTCCTGTGTATGTTCTATACTCCACTGTATCAGCCACAAATGGTGCAAAGATTTCGTCGAGAATGTTCGGAATTGATTGTGTTTTGATATTCATAGGTTTGTTAGGAAATTCAGGTTGTGGTCTATATTTGTAATCGTAAATCATAATGTATTTATTGTTATACGTTCATTTTTTATTATACGGTCTTGGTCTGTTAGTGTCATTACGGTTGTTGCGAAATAATTTGTAGTATTTACTCTACACTATTTATAAGATATCGAACTGTATTGGTCATAATACTCTGTTGTAATAACACCGTCATCTAACATACGGTCAAGTAGTAGTTGGTGATAATTGTCTTTCTGTTTCACCAAATGTTGTGCTTGCCGTATATAATCTAGTATTATATCGCAAATTATGTCTACATTTTGCTTATAGTCATCACAGTTTTCTCTCAAACCTACATAATCGAAAGCTGGTTTACGTTGCTCTTTCTTTATAGACTCTACACGCCAAATAATTTCGTCAATGAAAATGTCTTCTAACTCTTTAGTCTTCTTCATAGCAATACTCCTGTATGTACAGTTGGTATAACCTATCAAAGTCCACATCCTGTGTCAGCAACGGTGATGCTTGTCTAACAGCTTTAGCAACAACTTGGTTAAGCGATAAAGTCAAACCATAATCATACCAACAGACCGTAGAAAAAAGAACTTGTGTGTGATCATAATGCCGACGTTCATATATTGTTGGATTATATCGATCTTGAACACCTTCATATCTTTCTTCTACATATATAAAATCATCATGTTCTAAATCACAAGTTTGTGCATACTGTACAGCTTCATCTTGATTTCTGTATATGGCAAGCAAGATAATATCAGAGTAGTCATTAATAAGATACACAAAATAGATATTATTCATACTTCTGTACGTACCTTTTGTATAGATGATCCCAATCAATGTCAACACACATCGGAGAGAAATTATTGATACAATGTCTAATCATAAAATCTTTATCCATACCTTCTTCAAATAAAGACCAACTGATTTCACACCATAAAGCTTCTTGAGGATCGTAATGCTCACGTCTGTACACGTAATCATGTTTGTTATATCTAGGTGTACAACAAATACCAATTTCTTCTTTAGTTACATATACGATACCATTGTGGGGTAAATAAGTAACAGATGCATAATCCACAGCTTCTTTTTCTACGGTAAATATAATCTGTAAATGAGGACAAGAATCATTATAGCCATCCCAAATCCAAACCAAATATAAACTATTAACCATATTTTTCAAACTCTTTTAATACTTCTGTAGGAGGTTGAGACCATCTTTTTATATAAAAATAATCTCCATATAAATAACGCATTTCATGCCAAAAAATAAACAAGAAACGTTTTTGTATTGTGTAATATCCCTCTGTATGGAATTTAATTCTATACCTATTCATACACTATTTTCCCTGTTTTGTTGCATATGATTTTAGGGTGTCTGCGATCTCGTGGGTATTTTTGATACCAACGCTCAACTATAGCTACTAACCCTTTTAAACTATCTTCACCATAATATATAAACTTATGTGTAGGTGTAACCCATAGAATAGAGTAATTACACATTAAAATAATCTCATCTATCATCCTAATATCTGCCTCATCATTTTTTTATATTTAGGATGTTCAAGATAATAATCTAAACAATTATCCAACAAACGTGTAGCTACTTTAGTACCTTTTGTTTTGTACTGTTGTTTCAGCAAGCTTAAGGCTTCTCTGGTGTTATGTGCTTCAATTACAGTTATAGGATAACCAGTTACAACTTCATACCCTAAGTACAAATATGTAGGTTTGCGAATAGCTGGTGGTTCAAGCTCATGCAAGTCTTGTGGGTTGATTATATAACCTCGTTTTGCATACACTTTATACCAGTATTTAGCTATCTGAAAACTACGTCGGTACAAATACACAGGATCATAACGATAAGCATCGGACACACCTTTAACAGCTAAAAACCAATTATGAGGCGACCAGAATTTAACACGTTCTCTTTCGACCACAGATTCGTCGTCCTTGGTAAATAACACAAAACCCCATAGAAAATAAGGTCTAGATGTAGGTCGTGATTCATCGTAACAAATAAGTTCAATGAAATAAGCACCAAGGCGACCAGAAGGATACCGTTTGTAAGCATAGGGCAATCGTATATGCTCACCATGTGATTTAAGCAATTGTGGATATACTAAATCCATACTATTTGTTTAGTATCCATGTTGTATAAATAATTTCCTCACTGACACATACAATACGAAACTGATCGATATCCTGATACAAATCTGCTGCTAATTTTTGTTGAACAAAACCAACAAGAGCTTCAAAAGCTTGTGCCTTGTCTAGATAACAAGTATGTCCAATACAATCGTTCCAATTGTTATCTTTGTAGAATTGAAGTTTGAAATATGCCATATAGTTCTTCTAAAGCTTTAAGCTTCCACGTATTGTATAAAAACTGGAAAAAGAATACCAATTATTTTCATGATGTTTCATGTTACTAATCATCAAAAGGTAATCTCTTACGTCTTGGTTGTAGTGGTTTAGGTTTGTAATCAATAGATAAACTTTCAGGTATTGGTTTGTAACAAGATTGCTCATACCATATGATATACTTCTGTTTGGTTATGTATTGGTTCAACTTGTCAATTTTCTGGAAGATCGGATGATCCTGTGGTATAACATCATAAATGTCATCGTAACTCTCTGGTAACTCGTCGTATAAGAACTCAGGGATTTCAAGTTCAGGAAAATATACAGGTGTGCAAATATATAACTCCAGATAGTTACAAAGTTGTGGATAACTATCACACACGCTGTCAAAATCTTCTTTTACCTGTGGGTCAATAATCCAATCATCATTAAAATAATCATAGATTTCATTGACAGTCCAGAAATATTTATCTAAAGTTCTAGACCACAAAGGTGTTTTGTGATCCCATGCGTATTGAGCGCAGTTTTCGATATATCTACTCATTTCTGTTGATAAGCTTGTACAGATTTTAGTGGTAGTGGTGTGCGAGGTGCAGTTGTATCGATGTGAGACATATTGACCGTAAGTTTGGTCATACGGTTAACAACCCAATTACAAGAATTAGTCATATGCTCACCTTGAACATGCAGAACACCTTGGATTTGATATACTGCTGGTTCTTCAGAGGTAAACATAATGAAGTCGCCTTTCTGTATCTTTCTATCTGTTGCTAGTAATTGATCTACAATAGCACCCTGATGGTCATAAAAGTAATGATTCATGATATTATAGTAATAATCTTCTTTCTATGGTCTTAATTTTAATATGGATATTGATATTATTGATTCTTTCTCACCTTCTTCTATGCATGACCCTTACACAGCAATAGATATGCTAGTAAAGGTCACGGATTTATTGCATAAAATTAAAGCAGATCAAGAAAAAATAGATTCATTGGTTGATGATTTGTATACACTGTCGTCATTTATAGCTAATATCAACATACGTGACCTTGAACTTGATGTTGATGAACGAACACTAGATATGTTGGACGATGAGATAGAAGATCCCTATCAGTAGTAAATCGTGTATGAGAACCAACCAGATGCCAGATTTAGTTACTCTGGCTTCGTGTGCTTCTATCGAAGCGTCAATTTGTTTTTGGTCTATCATAAATTTGTGGATGTCTTCTGCTGTAATCATAATGGATATGCCTCTTTTTTGATTGCCCATAAACGACCTTGCTCTTTATGAAAGTGCCACAGGGTGTTCATCCTTACCTCTGACCATAATTGTCTTTGATGTAAATCCACAGATTCGTGATTATCAAACACAACTATAAAGCGCTCTGGATTACAAATATTATCAGAACTACAGTCTTCAGCTTCGTGATATTTATCTATGACATGTACGTTGGTATTGGTTGTTGTGACATATGATTCATTATAAATACCAAAACACCATAGAAAGAAAATGATAATGCATAGTAGTACACCACCTGCTAATACATTGAAGCAATCCTGATCTAATTGCTTAAACATAACTCCTCATCTATAAGATACTGATTAAACGCTGTAGTATTAATAATACTTAAAGCTCTTTCACGGTAATCATCAATTATACATTGACTGCAAGACCAAGGTTGTTGTGTACAATCACCCGAGTGTTCTTCACCATCATATTTGTTTGCAAAATTTCTATACCAATTATACTGATGATTAAATTGTTCTGGTGAGTCCATTTCAGACACAGCAAACAAGAAACCTGCTGTGTGGTCTATAAGGAGTTTATGATACATTTGACTGCCAATCTGTTGTATAGATTTGTTCGGGATTGCCATAGTAGGATTTGTCATAAACAATAAACATCGAGGTCACATTATCAGTACCTTTCGAGTCGTATTTAGGTCGTGGGTTATAGATGATTTGGTAACGACAGTGCTTAGCGTTTTCTTGGAGAAATTTTGCTCTTGTTTTAGTGGGTTCTAACCATGTTAAGCGTGGAATAAAAGCTAGTAATTCTACATGTTGCCACACTAAAGGGATAATAGCATCTTGTGCATTATAGGGAAAGTTTGTAATACAACAATCCCACCGCAACGGGATTTTATCATACCAATTATGACTACTACTATTCGGTACTATTTGATTATAAAGATAACCATCTACAGCAGCATCAAAATGTGAATCAGCTTCTTTTGTAGGATCGATGTCGTTAGTTGTATACCGCAAATGTGGGTAGCGTGCTTGCACCACATCACGTATATGACCATCACCAACACAAGGTTCGAGGATAGTTTGGTATTTCGTGAGATCCAAATACTTGAGTAACTCTAACGTCAATCCTTGCTCTGTATAGTAAGCATCATGTTGTCTACGTGACATCGATTTTTCCTTCTATGGTGTGAAATTCTACATACAGACGCAGGAAGCTGTAGTCTGTGGTCAACAACGACTGAAACTTCTGCCATACTAACGTTTGACCTGTAAGATGTGTCATAGGGTCGTCAGATCTTTTGCGTAATCTCTCCAAAACACCTACACAGGATTCATGCACCAAATGGTCAGGTAAACCATAATCAACAGTATCAGAAAACACAATTTTTAACATAGTAACCAACCTAAAATAACAACAACAAATATACAGCCCGAAACATAGAAGAAAAAGTATGTCAGGACTGTATATAACACGGTAATTAATTGTTAACTACTGCTTCACTTTTGAAACCATGCTTCTCTAGCACAAGTTGATCAAGAATATGGATTTCATAAGCATTAGCAAAATTGTGTAGTGCAGCGGAGATCAAAGGACATTCTTGTATAAAAATGTCACGCATAGATTCAGCTACCAATCGTACTTCTTTTTGTGCTGTTTTGTGCAACCGCACGTTCAACATAGTGATAAGTTCGCGGATTCTGAAGTTCATGATTAAAGTTGTCTGTGTAGTTTCAGGTAAAACAAAACGCGCACATTCTTTAGCCACACCCCACTCTAGCAATCTTTCATAGGAGTATAGGGATTTATCTAGTGCTAAATAACCATCTTCAATAGCTTCGCTTAAACGTACTTCTTGTGTAGGGTCAATTTCAATACCAAAAGTATCTTCTGTAATAAAACCTACACGTTCTGTACTACTTTGACGGTTGCTTCGCGATTGTCGTCTAAGTTCAACAGGCTCGAAAGTAGTGGCTTCTGCGTATCTTTGACTGTACTCTTGCACACCAGTGAGTTTGCATTGCCTTAATAACTCCCTGCCAATAGCTCTTGAAGCTTTGATTTCAAAAGTAAGATTAGCCATCTCGAAAATCGACCAGTGACCGTTCAACAAACAGTGCCGTAACAAACGTGAAGGATTATCAAACAGTGTATTGGTATCTCTTGAGCTACTAATTCTTGCGATGCCTATCACTATGCCATCTATAGGATGTTCACTATACTCTGTACCAGTAACACCAGCAGTCTTTGTCAACAATCTAACTTGCATTTAACGCACCCAAAAAACGATAAATAGGTAAACCACGGTAGTCTAAAGCCAGACCATTGTTAATCGCAATCCACTCACGACATTTTTCTTCTACGGCAAATTGTAGATGAATTTCACCTTGTTCACCATAATGTAAAAAACCAACTTTAAATATTTGCATAAGGATTCCTATATGTTGTAAGTTCATCATCTCTAACTTCTGTAGCCGTGAAACATTCACAAAAACCGTCAGCGTGATCCATAAAAATAGCTACGCTTTCATCTTCTTGAAACAATAGACAAGAAAAACCCATATGATCTCGCATACGACCCTTACTATGTGCAAGGTTGTTATAAGGATGTTTTCTTACTTCCACGCAGTATTGGCAGTCAATACAAGCTTTACCGTTTGTCCAATCTTCCATATTGTTTGTATTTGGCAGGTAATGATTCATACGTGATGTAAAGATGAGGATATGCTTGTTCCAGAGAATCTAGGTAAGGTAAGAACCACTCATCTTCTGGTATATAATCATGTGAGTCACGTCTACCAGTGTTGCTTGATAGGTGAATCTCTTTTGCCCTTGTTGTAGCTAATAAACATTCGGCAATCGTCTGTTCTCTGTTATTGTGAGTCCATATATTAACATGGCTGTAGTCAATACAGAAACCTTTTTTATAGATGTCTGATTGGAGTATAGATTCTAGATTATTATAACATGGTGCGTTGGGCAACATATTCTCTAGCACAATATCAAAACTACGTACATTGTAGTAATAGTCAGATTCTGGGTTATCGTCTTGAGGTAAAGCATAATCAAACTCGAACCAGTTTTCTATGCAGAAATCATGATAGATCGAATCTGTCCACATAGCGGTTGGTTTATGGCTTTTAAACGGGTGTATCGACCATAATGGTACATTTATGTCATTTTGACAGAAAAGCTTGTGTAAGGTGAAATATTCGGCAATGCACGAAGGATATGTTTCTTGCTTTCGACCGTCCACAAACCAAAATGCATCGTGCCATAATACTGTGTCAATACCAGCTTGTTTGATTTTCGGGATGTCATCAACAGTCAGATTTATACCCACAGCACACTCTATAGCAGACAACGATAATGGTTCCTTCAAAATTTGATAAATATCTAAGAACTCATCCATAGACCTGCCTGTACAAGCTGTTGCACTTAAAACTCGCATACTAAAGCCTCAATTTGTTCAAGTGTAGGAAATGGATTTGTAAGTGTAATGTCATTTGCATCAAAACCTTCATCTTCTACGATAGGTGGTATATTACAGTACCAATCAGAATCCTCATAGTATGGTAGTATACATTCTAATCTAGCCTCTTGTCTTGTAGCCATATAAGGAGCATCAATCCATTCTTCATCTTCGGTATTAGGTTCTATAGTTTCAGCATGTCTATCATAATAGCAAGCTTCAACTCCACCATCATCTGTTGATTCATACTCTTTCTCTATATCAATAGAAATCAGATGTGGTCTGTAATACCACCAGACGAGCTGCCTCACTTCGATAATAAGATCTTGTGCTTTCAGGATTCTAGCCCATTGTTCTTTCATTATAAACCCCAAGAATAGTGTTTATACGTGCTTGGATTTCAGCATCTGTGGGGTATGGTCTATATACACGAGTATAAATCTCACCTTCTCTTTTACAAGGATAAGCAGATACAGAATAATCAGAATAATCAATATCATCCTCATCCTCATAAGGCAAAGGTTGAGAATCTGTTTTCAGTAAAAACTTAGACTCTTCTTGTTCCATCCAGTATTCTCCCTCATCAGACGAAGCCCAAGAATAACGTAGAAAGAAAGATTGTAGTTCTGGGTGTTTTAACCACCAAACCAGTTGTTCAGCTTCCAATGCTTTGTCAATCAATTCTTTAGCTTGCATAATTAGGATTCCTCATTGTTTGTTCATCAAATTCTTCAAAGTTAGGATAATCCAAATTATAACTATCTGGATCATCAATATCTCGTAAATATTCATACCATGAGTTGTCAATTTCGTCTCCGTTTGTTGGATATAAAAAAATACCAAGATGATCGCAAAAAGTTTGCCATCTTATGCCATTATATTTGATCCACTCATGGTTAAGAATTATACTATATGGTCGAAAATATTTCTTGTAGGAACCATTATCATCATATTCATTCTCATAGTTACACTCAAACTCTAGAATATGAGGTCTTTTTGACCACCAATCAGATACTTCAATTTCGTGAAGTTCAGCTTGTAGTTTAGCAATTTTAGCTTGTAGTTTTTCTTTCTTATTCATAAATCTCGGAATCTAATGCTTGTTTTTCTTCTACGATAATCATGTGTTAAATACGACAATCTGTACTGCCGAAGCCACCTGCTCCACGTTCTGTAGTATCATGGCTATCAACAATCTGTGTACTGTTAATTTGTCTAAAGACTGGACAGATAATTTGAACAAGTCTCATCCCTTTAGGCAATACAGAGTACTGAAAACCTGTATCTGGCTCAGTTAACAAAGGTAGTTGTTGCTCTGTTCGCAAATCATGATAATCTAATGCAATCTGCAAAGAACCACGATAATTTTTGTCTATAGTCCCTACAGAATTTCCAAGTCTTAACGGATATTTGGTAATAGAACTACGAGGAACAATCAAAAAATCACAGGGTAATTGATCTTCAAAATAAACACCAGTAAAATCAGAATCACTAATTGATTCCCAAGCTGTAATAATAACTTGTAAATTGATTTTCGTTGTTGCCTTAAAGTATACCTTAGTGTCCTCTGCCAAACCTAGATCATAACCACAATCACCTGCATAATTGTAGTTATGATTACCATAGAAAGAGAGTGTATCGGGTGTTAGTGGTTGGATGTTAAGTTGCATTTGTTTCTAGTGGTGGTATTAAATAACGACAAAAATGGTTAGATTCTGAATGTTGGTTTTCCAATCTAATAAAACTTGTAAGGTAAGGATGTGGTACTACATGACCTGTTTTATTGGTGAATAGTTTACAAATAGACTCCATAGTACCATCACCATTAAGTTCTACAAAATAAACCTCTGTTGTAACAGTATCGTACCATTTACCAGATGGTTTAAAGTAATCAACTGTAAGCACACCTGCAATTTCAGTCCCAGTCATTATACCAAACCTCTGTTTCTTTTTCTTTTGTTTCGGATTTTTTTGAAGCTGGTGTTGGTTTTTTACCAAAACAGTAATACTGCACAGCAACAACTACAACGTCAAACATAACTTTGCAGATAATAAAAGCTATATAACCGAGGTAACAACAAAACACCAAACGAAAGAAATCCATAAGTAAATTAATCATGTCTACCAACTATCATAATTTGTTATATCCACTTCATATTTAACAATATAACCTAAACTTGTAGGTGTCACACGGTAAACGCCATCACTACGAATACCAAGCTCCTCTGTCAACCAAATAGGCTTAGCATCTAAATACTGGTACTGGACAGCATAACCATCTTCTGTTTTGTGCAAAATATAAGTATCACCACCTCCGATAGCACCTAAATATGGACTATAGATATCTTCTTCCAACAATGAAGCTACTGATGACAACACTCTGTATTTGTCAGGGTTTTTGCGATATCTTGCAGCTTGTTCCTCAGCTTTAACTCTTTTTAGAGGTTGTCTATAAACACGGGCGAGTTCCTCTTGTTCTGGAGTTGCTGTCCAGTCAATCCTATGTTCCCCATTGGTAAAATCAATATGTAGCATATGTATAACCTTCCGCCTCTAGTTCTTTTCTAGTATGTTGTTTTGATTGTAAGTATAACATGTGATCGTCTATTATACTATACTCAGATGAAAATTCTTTTGTGTATGTAGTACGTTGTAGTTTGGAATATAAACGTATACGTACTGTTTTATTATTGTACACAAAGACCATAGAAAGAAAGGGATGTGTGTCTATAATAAACACACCCCAAGTTCTAGTTGTGACTAACTTTCTTTTTCTACGGTTTATACTCTGTATATATGTTTTGGTATGGTTTACCCACTTTTTGACAATATTGCAAAGCATTGTAAGTTCCTCCTTTGTCAGATGCAGGATTGAGATACAATACAGTTGCATCACTGTTGTCAATCATATATTGGTTACGCCATTGTAGCTTCGACACATGATATTTACCTACTGGTAGACAATATTTTATTTTGTAGTAAGGTTCAGCATCCACAATAGTAATATCTGATGCATAGTCCATATGTCGCAGTAGTATATCACGAAACCTATTAGAGTCCCATCTTGCTGTAAATAAGTCGTAATTATACGGCAAACAAATATGCAAAGGCAAACCCATTTCCACAGCAAATTGTTGTGCAGCTAGGTCAAAACCTATCTGACCACCACATACAAAACCAGCTATGTTCGCAAGTCTATATTTATCATCACGATCACCGAAAAAATTGTATAGCTCCTGTTTCAAAAAAGATAAAAATGATAGCATATCAGCTTCAGTTAATCTCTCTGTAGACGGAAATCTGTGACCACTAAACCCTATTATTTGTGTCATTGTTGAATTTATCTTTCAGCCATTGGTTATGAGGTTCACTTGCAGTCATCGTGATTAAATACAATAGATATGATAAAGCAATATCCACAACTTGTTCTTCTTTAACATCTAAAATTTCTGCAATTTTTTGTTGTTTAGTCATATTTCACACGTAATATTTTTGACCCGTCAATTCATCTGTAATCAAATTGAACATTGAATTATCATCTATAAATAGTCGCTCTTGTCGTGTCATCGAATTATAGCAGTCACGCATATCAGCTTCAGCTTCTTCAACATACTCTAAAGCTATCATGTAGAGCCTGTACATTAAAGGATTACAAGAGAGTACAAGAAATGGTATGTTGATAAGCTCTACACTGTCCCCAAGACCTAAACTCATAAAGAAAAGTCCTCAAGCTCTACAGTTTTAGTTTTGTCAATACCCCCACCTGTAAGGTAGGAAGTTAGCTCCGTTTCTTGTGGCGCAGGTTGATTATCACCTGAATTTAACCATTTTGAAATCCAAGGTATAGGATTATTTGTAGGTACATTATACAAAGATTCTAAACCGATAGCTCGTAGCCTATGATTGCACAACCATTTAATATATAAAGTTAAGATTTCAGGGTTAATACCCAACATATTACCTTTAATAAAAAGATATTCTGCCCATGCAATCTCTTGGCTCACAGCTTCCTCAAACATAGAAATAACAGTAGATTGTTGCTCTTGTATCACTTCTTGCATTAGAGGATCTTCTTGTTTCAAAGCATTTAGAAGATATTGACTCACTTGTAAATGGCAGTTACCTGTAATAGCAACCTTATTATTTTTACGTACAACAAACATACCTGAAGGAACTTCAACACAATATACTCGACCACTATAAAAAGTTTTTGTGATGTTTTTAGAACTTCCAGCAGAATAAAAATCTTTGTTTGGTAAGATATTTAGTCTGTGCATATCACTGTAGCTATTCTTACGGTCATCGATCTGTAAACCTCTGGTACATCTCCATCCAGATAAAGCTGCTATTGCTTGCACTTTATCAGCAACATCTGGACGACAAGTAGAGTAGTATATGTGACTTAAATCCCCATAAGGTAAATGCCCATCCCAATAAGCTAACTCAGTAATAAATTCTCTAGCCCAATTACCTGTAATTTTTAATAGATCTACCCATTCAAAATCTTTAGATATATCATACTTAACAGGAATCCAAAATCTGTACACAACTTCGTTTAGATTATCTTTAGGAAGATATTTTTTTACTTTAAAAGTATTCGGAAGTTGGTTAATAATCTCGTCAATCCTGTTTTTCTTACGTTCTCTGGTGAGAGGTATAGAGACAGTGTGGTAGCCAGATATACTACCATCCCCACAACCATTTTTATCCCTTATAGTTCCATCGGCTTGTACCGCAATTCTTAGCCTATCAATAACTGATAAACTTTCTAAATCACCACCTTTTTTTAAGCCACTAGCAATTATTTGTTTAGAACAGGTAGGATGAAAACCACTTGCAATATTTTCCACAATAATCTGAGAACGAGATTCACGCCAGATTACACGATGGTCACTGGTCATTTCAAATTCATAGTTATTATTTTGATTCTTGTAAGTGTATAAGTCTCCTTCGTAGTATTTATCTACATATCCAGTAGGGAGTACAAACTCAATCTCTTTGTTTTTTGTGTACTGGGCAATTAACTCTGTCCTATCTAGTGAATCTAAACGTTTCCAACCTCTGTTAGTCAGAACTTCATGATCACCAGTCAAACACTGCTCATCCTGTGCGATTTTAGATAGGATTTTAGCACTACCTAGCATTTTACCAAGTTCACCAAATGCAAATGAGCAAGCAAAAGATACATAAAAACGTAAACCTTCCAAAATATTTGTTGAAACCAAGGTTAAATATAAAGAAGTATAAAGAACCTTTTTTTCTACGGTCTCTGGTGTGTTAATCAGTTTATTATATTGCTCACAAACTGTTAATGCTCTTGCTAATATCTCTTTTGTTGTGAGGATATCATCAAAAACAAGACTAGGATTGGTATACACATTTTTGATTATATATGTGTAACTACGGCTGTGGATGTTCTCAAAAAACTGCCAGATGTTTAGGCAAGACTCAAGCTCAGGTAATGAGGCATATTGCCCTAATGACTGTAAGATAGCTCGTCCTTGTACAGTATCTAACAAAATCTGATACTGTAGATTAGATGTAAAAATGTGACGCTCACCTTCAGAAAAATCAGCGAAGTCAGTTATATCTTTTGTAAGATCAAACTCTTCAGGAATCCAGAAATAACTCAACTGTCGTTTTGACAACACCTCTAATTTAGGGTGTTTTTGAACATCATAACGTTGTAAACCTAGATCAGCCCCAAAAAATAGAGGCTGATTTAAATAATCGTTAGTGTTCTTATAATTGATAACACTACGCATTAGATAGCACAAGCTCCTGAATCACATCCCGATTCTGTTTGGTCACTATTCATATCATAAGTATTGTGGTAATACAATGTTTTAATACCCCATTTATAAGCATTGAGGATGTCACGCAACACAACTTCTAAAGGAATTTGTTGATTATCATAGAAAAGAGGATTGTAGCTTAAGTTAGTAGAAATAGCTTGGTCAAAGAATTTCTGCATGATAGCCACTATCTTTAGATAACCTTCGTTATTAGGAATAGACCACAGATATTCATAATCTAATTCTCTATATTCTGGTGTTAATATTTTTACAACAGACGATTTTGAACCTTTGTTAGTCAAAGCTTGTCTCGGTGGTTCAATACCGTTCGTAGCATTGGCAACAACTGCACTTGATTCTGTTGGTGCAATAGCTGTGAGTGTACTATTACGTAAACCATCAACAGCAATTTTGTGTCTTAATTCTTCCCAATCATATTGCAAAGAAAAGTCTGCAAAAGAATCAATATCTTTTTTGTAAGTGTCGATAGGTAACAAGCCATGAGCATATTTAGTTTCACGGAAAAACTCACAAACACCTAACTCTCTGGCAAGATTATTGGATGCTTTTAGTAACCAATATTGTGTTGCTTCTGCTAGTTGATGCACTTTTTCTCTAGTTTTGTCTGAGTCCCACTTCAACCCATTTTTAGTTAACCAATAAGCAAAATTGATATAACCAACACCAATATTACGCCGTAGAAGAGAAGATTTGGTAGCCATTGTGAAAGGATATTCTTGGATCTCGATAATAATATCCAAGCTACGGACAATAAGATCTGCAAGCTCTGGCATCTCTTCTTCTATGTTTGGATTGCCAAGGTTAAAAGCTGACAGTATACAAGTTGCAATTTCACCGTTTGGATCATCTAATGATTGAAATACCTCTGTTGGTAGAGTAATTTCAAGACAAAGGTTGGACTGCCAGATTTTTCTGATAAAAGAGCTATGAGAATTAGCATGATCTATATTGAATATATAGATGCGACCAGTCTCTGATCTCTCTGTTACAATCTGCAAAAGCAAATCATAAGCATTTACTGTTGTACGTTGAATATCTGATTGTTCATATTTAAGGTATAAATCATCAAATTCTGGTAAACCAAAAGCAGCTAGTAAATCTTGAACATCATGTGGGTTGAATAGAGAAATATCTTGCTTTTTCAATGCACGTTCATAAAACAAACGTGATAATGCAATACCATAGTCTAACTTTCTAGCACGATTCTCTTCATTACCTTTATTATTTTTTAGAACCAGAAACTGTTCAACATCTGAATGCCAAAAAGGGTAGAAAAGAGTTGCTGATCCCTTACGCAACCCACCCTGCGAGCATGACCCAATGGTTGCCTCAAACATTTTCACAAAGCCGACAGCACCAGTATGTTTTACTTCACCATTACGAACTGTGGAACCTAATGCACGAATAGCACTGAAATCTAAACCAATACCAGCACGTTGAGCTACATATTTACCTAACACAGTATTAGATGCGAAGATAGAGTCTAGCGAATCATCAACACGGATTAAGACACAACTAGAATACTGTTTTGTTGGAGTACGAACACCAGCTAAAATAGGTGTTGCAAGACTGATTTTGTGGAGTGAAATAGCATCATAGTAACGATGCACATAATCTAATCTTGTTTCTTTTGGGTACTGTGAAAACAAAACAGCAGCAATCAGAATGTAAGCTACTTGAGGTGTTTCATGATATGTACCATGCACACGATGTCGAACCAAGTATTTATCATAAACTTGCTTCAAACCAGCATAAGTGAAATTAAAATCTCGTGTATAGTCAATAAAAGACTCAATCTTTAACCACTCATCTATAGAATAAAGTGACAGTAGATCAGATTGATACAACTTTTCTTCTATGTTTTTGATAATTAAATCCACCAAAGATGTTGGTTCAAATTGTTTATAAACTTTCTTACGAATAGAAGTTAACAATAAGCGTGCTGCCGCCCATTGATAATCAGGTGTACGTGGTGTAATAAGATCAACTGCTGATTTAATCAATAACTCTTGAATAGCATCAGTTGTTATACCATCTACAAACTGTAGACGAGCATTCATCTCGATCTGTGAAATCGATACATTTTCCACACCAGCACAACATACAGAAAGCATTGAATGAATCTTCTGCACATCTAAATTTTCTTTACTACCATTTCTTTTCGTTACAGTAAGCATTTATATATTTTCCTTTTCTTCTTTGATTGCTGATTCGACAAATTTTAACCCTGTCAACATGCCTTGCAAATAATGCCATTTTGCGGAACCATACTCGCAGTTGTATGTAGCTCGATCAGTTTCTTTGATTTTCTCATGCAAAGATTCATCATAAACTTCTAAAACATGGTTGACAAGATTATCTGATCTATATTTCAAACTACGATCTAAATCTTCGTAACGTTTGAGTA
>JACCDW010883350.1_pt1 | contig 20605 bp, 9 predicted proteins | sample 7449781 | NCBI WGS metagenome assembly JACCDW01 (sample SAMN15323449, study PRJNA562643) | freshwater metagenome | isolation source: river surface water | place: USA:Blue River Watershed | collected 2017-08-18
GAAACTAATGAAGCTGCCTCCATGATGGGTGAATGGCATTCCGAGTCCGGTTACGCGGCGAAGAACGTCGTCAATGTCCTTAAGGAGGTATCTTCCGCCGCCGCCGCCTCTCGAATGCCTGTCGACAAATTCATGAAGATTTTCAGGCAAGTGACTCCTGATGTCGATTTATTTACAAATCGCATTGAAGATCTTGCAAACACGATAAAATTTCTTGGCCGTTCCATGTCGCCTAAAGATGTAGAAAGGTTCATGCGTTCGTTTGTACAAGGATTTCAAGGAAAATCATTCAAACAGAAACTTCAAACTACCTTAATCGTAGGAAAAGAGAAAACCCGAGGCATCGTCACTGAGGGCTTAGAAAAAAGGCTTGAGCAAGTATCGGGCGGGAACGAGACGCTTACTAAAGCTATGCACGCGAAAGATCAAAAGGCATTCGCTACCGAAATCGGAAAGCTAAGAGCAGAAGGAAAAATGGAGGCCGGTCAATATGGCGCAGCTTTAAAAATATTTGAATCTTATAAGGATGCTACTAGTGGGGACATTTTATCCTTAGCGTCTTCGTTAGAGAGTGTTGACATGGCCTCCGCTGTTAAGTTAATGGGGCATGAAATAGGGACATTCGTTGGCGGAAAACTTGTTGGTATTAATGAACATGTTGCTGAAATGAGAGGATTCAGTCAGGAACAGATTCAGGCCTACAAGCAGTTCATAAGCACATCAAAGGCCACTATGGCTCAGGTGGAAACCCTTGGCACTACCGGTAGCAAAGCAATGGATGAGGCACTTGGAAAAATCGTGATGAGGGATCTAAAAGCGAAGAAAAAAGGGGAAATGCCCACTCCTGAAGAATTCGGAGAAGGGTTTAGGACAGCTACCCAGGATCAGCATTTTGAGGCTATTAGTAATAATAAAGAACTCCAAAAAACTACCATGAGTGCTGAAGAAATTGCTAAAGAACAATATAATAAAACCACAAGCATAAACGACAAGATAGACAACGTTCTTGGATATTTACTTGAAAGAATCTTAAGAATGTTTGACCCCATTCTAAAACTATTGGATAGCATTTGGTCTTGGATGTCAGGAGATAAAGCCGATACGAAGGCCGCAACAGCCATAACGACAGCCGCATCAAAACAGAAAGACTGGGCTGGTGGGAGTGCGTCGTCTGTCGCTGAGAATGCTGTTAGAGCTGATGCAATAGCGGCAGCTGTGAGGAGTGGCATAGAGGGCCAGGATCTTGCAAATGTTTTAACGGAACAATTTGACATGAATGAAGTCGTCGCAGCTTTAAAATCAGATTCAAATCTTAAGGACTATGTTTTCAAGAAAGCATATCAAGATAGTAGCCATCGATTGACAGACTCTAACGCGGGGGCTTCTGATATAGCGTCGTTCTTAAGTTCCGGTGACGCTTCTCAGTTCGCCAAGCTGGATAAAGGCACCCAGCAGGAAATACTAAGGACTCTTGTAGAACAGGGGCAAAGATTTAAGACCAAAGGCAGTGTGGCTAGTCACCTCGCCACTAGACGTCCTGTGGATCCTAATATGACTCCCCAACAACGGAAAGCACATGAAGATGCTCAAGCAATTGAAGATGAAAAGAAAAGAAGGGACGCTGATTCTGTTGTTCGAGCAGATCCTAAAGATCTCTTTGCTGCATCAGCTGCTGCTCCAGCATCCGGAAAACCGACTTCCGTCCCATCCGTAGGAAACGCTAGTGCGCAGCCTGGTGTGACTGCTAGTTATCAGCCGGGCGGTGGTGTTGGTGTGAATCAGACACCGGCTGTCCAAGCTTCTCCATCAAGCGCTTCATCATCTCCGCAAACAAAGCAAGCGATTGCGACCACAAATGCGGTCGAAGATCTTGCGGACCTAGAGAGACGTGGAATTACTGTCTATCCGTCGCATTTGACCGGTTTATACAAAAACACGATGCGTGATGCTGTAAAGGAAGGTGTCGAGGATCCGCTCATAAAACATGCCATGCTCCTAGCTAAGATAATGACTGATGCCAACTTTGCTACTGCAATGGCCAGCGGTTTAGACCAGGGAAATATGAGATTCAGTAGCCTTGCTGGTGATGATATATACGCGGCTGTCGGGATGACTTCTCCTGTACAGGCCGACGCTGCAGCCCAGGCAGCCGCATCTGTGGCTGCTGGTGGCTCAAGCACTCCAGGAAATGGTTCTCAAATCATCATAAACCTTGGTGGTGTCCAGACGAATGCCGATCCGGATACACTAGCTAGGATGATCGCAACAAGAGTCAAAGAGGCGCTTGCTTAATGGCTGGAGAAAAACCCTTCAAGACTCGTCTTGTTCCCAATGTTGAATTCGCCGGTTCCTACGATGCGAATTTAAACAATATTGGAAGACCTTTTTTATTCACGGTAACTGAACCAAATTCCACTCTGCCCCTTTATAATGTAACACTAGCCCTAAACGTCAACCCGTCGTCCGTTGAGGAACGGATGACGAAGTCTAAACAAAACACCATGACTTACGGTGGATTCGTAGAATTCATCTGGCCCGATGAATTTGATTCTGTTTCATGTTCCCAGTCTACCGGTGCTTTCATCGCCCCTGAGGTCGGTTTAACATCAATGAGATCTGATGCGAGCCAGTCTTTCGCTAGATCTAAGACCGGAGCGTACGAAAAATTCCAGGATTTCTTGGACTTATTCCACAATAACGGAATTGTTTACGACTCTAGCGGTCTTCCGGCAATACGTGGTCGTGTGATGATGATTTATGAACGAGGGGTGTTCTTAGGCCATTTTACGACATTCGAAGTCACGGAAGATGAGTCAAAGCCTTTCATGTTCGACCTGTCTTGGGAATTTAAGATCGAGAAATCTATCTACAAGTTCACGACAGGATAAATTTATGTCATCGATAACAGAGAAAATATCCGAAAAAGCAGTAACTGATGTTGTCGAATATGTGCTCAAATCGGCATCTGGGCTCAGCGGCCGTTTATCGCTTGATACATTCGAGTTAGACAGTGGCTGGAAGCCAGGACAATCGCCCGCAAGATATGGATCTAATTACGGCATTCCGATGATTGTCGGGATAATACCCCCGTCCTATTATGCAAATCTTGTGGCTCTTAAATCTCTTCCTCAGAATCAGATAACCGATGCTAGTTTAGCATCCGCTAAAAATCCCGACCAGAACACTGCTTCTAAGAAAGCCACTATCCAGGCAGTGAATCAGTTATCCGATTCTGATATTGATCAAGTGTTGACTTCGAGCAAACAGATGGGGCTTCCTGCTGAAGAGCTAGCCGCCGCCATCTTAGCATCATCTGGCGCTGACCCTGAAGCTCTTGGCCTTTTCGGATCAAATCGGGCAGGGATAATTCAGTTAACAGATGATCAAATAATTGCTGGTGGAGGAGGTAGCCCCGGCACGTTCGTTTACGCTGGTGCCGGGAAGCAACTTGAAGTCGCTACGAACTATTTCAGTAACGAAGTCGGTGATGGCAACCTTAGGTCAGCTACTGAAGTACTTATGACTGCAGCTGGATTTTCTAAAGATCAAATCACAGATCCGAACGCGGTTCTTGCGGAAGACCCTAATCCTGCCTCGAGAAAAGCTGATAAATCCTATAAGGATCGTCCCGATGGTCGACGCCCTTTAAAACCGGGTGAGAAGGGATATGACGCAGCTGTTTCGGCGAAGCAGTCTGAATTTGATTCTATAAAAGGAATCGGTCTTCGAGATAGTTCTAGGATAACTACTTCTGATGTCGCGAATTCCGTTAATAACGTAAAGCGTACTAAGGCCTATCAGACATTCGTCGATAGAATAAATGCTGCTAGATTGTCTACACTGCAAGCAGGTGGCTTGAATACTTCGACTGGTCGTATTGCTGGTAGAGCTCAGGTAGTTGGGTCGGTTTGGGGTCCTGATCCAACGGCGGCTAACCCGAGTCCAACGCAATCACAAGGCGGAGCTACAACGGCGGTCGATAGTACGAGACAGTACTATTCAGCAACGATCCAGGCGAAGTCCATAAATGATCAAATTGACGCCATACGGAACATTCCTCCATTATTGCTTATGGTTAATCCGAAGACATTCAGTCGGAATTATGAAAGATCGTACGATTACGCAAAGGGGCGTCGCGGTGATATAGCGAGTTTGTGGCTAGAAAAACCCATGACAATCTCAGCACAAGGGGAAACCGCAGGTGCATACTCTGTTACTGTAAACGGTGATAATGGCGGCATCACCGGCACTCAACGCGTCAGTAGCTTAGCTTACCGAAACTTGATGTCATTGGTTGGAATTTATAAGAATAACGGCATGCTATATCAGGGTTCGTTTGATGTTAATAGTCAGGGTGTTTCCACTATTCCGCTGAGTGTTTACATTTATTACGACGGTCGGGTTTATGTTGGTTCTTTCGACAGCTTCTCGGTGTCCGATGACGCGGAGCGTCCTTTCTCATACTCATATAATTTCACATTCACCACCAGATTTGAAGTTCAGGCTTATCTGCAGTCCTGATCGGGGGAGTTCATGTCGCGAACTAGTGCTTGGTCAGGAACTTATGAACCGAACAAAAGACCCTGGGTGACGGTCGCACCAGACGCGTATGTCGCAATTCAGGGTGAGACTACCGTGATTGGGTGTGGTGAGTGCAAGAGAGAGGTGAACTTTAACGACTACATCACTTCAATTAGTACTGAAGCAAACGTCGATTCCGCTCCCGGATCGGCCACCATTCAATTGACCATCCCAGACAATGATGTTAACAACTTCTATGCAGAGAATAACTTTATCATAATTCCGATGATGGAAGTGGAAATTTGGGCTAAGGGTTATTATACTGTTGGCGGAGTACCTCAGTATTATAGAATTTTCTGGGGTTTGGTTAGTGCTGTTCAAACTTCTTGGTCGAACGGCGTCACTCAGATTAGTCTTTCTTGCAAAGATATCCTGCGTTGGTGGGAGGTAACTAACGTAGTTTTAAATCCAGCGTTTTTGAATCCCTTCGGAACTAGTGCCGGTGGATATCAGTTATTCGGTAACCAATTTTCGGGTCTAAACCCCTATGCCGTAATCATTCAACTAGCCAAAGAAAGTATGGGCGACTTTAGCTTTAATACTGGGTCATTTCTGTCTTATACTCCCGAATCCGGTAAAGAAAAGCCATTCGTATCTAGTTACTTAGGCGACGTGATGCTTTACTGGCAGGCGAAATTTAGTAAGATTTGGAACAGTTTAATTCTATATGGAACCTCTGGTCAGGTATATACGACACGTACCCTGGGAAAAACTCTGAGTCCGGTTGAATTTTCGAAGAAGATTTTCGAGAATGAATGGAAGTACTCAGTAGATGAGGACCCGCGTTCAGCAGGTCTTAAGACAGAAATAGCTAATACCGCTGCGTACAAGGTAGACTTTGCTCGTGCAGGCGATGTTGACTTTTTCCAGACTGACTCGCAGGATAAGCTCACGGTGGCTCGAACAGCCAGAGACCAGATTGGTTTCGAGTTTTACTGTGATACGACCGGAGACATTGTTTTCAAGCCTCCGTTTTATAACTTAAACGTTCTCCCGAATAAGCCAATATCATGGATTCAGAATTTCGAGTTAATGGACGACTCGATGAATGACTCTGAGGCAGAAGTCTACACGCATGTCACTTCTTCGGGTCATGCCTTCGGTGGAACTACTGACTGGGGCTTGAACGATGAGATAACCACCCCCAACACTGGCGTATTCGATTATCATCTCTTAAAGCGTTATGGATGGCGTAAGTTAGAATGGCAGTCGCAATGGGCTGGTAATGCGAAGAAGTTATTTTTCCACTTAATGGACATGATCGATCGTATCAATGCTAAGCGTCATAGTGGTAGTTTCACAATTCCGCTCAGGCCCGAACTAAGACTCGGGTTCCCGATTTACGTAGAAAAGTACGATTCATTCTTTTATATAAACGGCATATCGCATTCTTACTCAGTGGGTTCTTCTGCCACTACCACTGTGTCGGTCATTGCCAAGCGCTCGAAATTTTTAGCCCCGAAAAATATTGGCACCATTCGAGAAGCCGGGACCACGCTCGTTCCAGTTTCTAAAGTTTATGGTGGAACTAGTGCCAAGGATAAAAAACGAACCGACGGCGAAGTACTTGTGCCGGTTAAATCGTTTAAAATAGAGTTCCCTGATAGAGTGGGCGACACAACTGGTTTAGCGGAATTAACTGAACCTTCTGAGCCCGTAATACTAAGACACCCGAAAACAGGTAAACTCTTAGGCTACCCTAACGTAGTTATGGTATTCCGAAAGACACTTAGTAATCAAAAGCTCGAAGAATTGCAAAAACAAGACATTAACCAAAACGCTGCTGGGAAAATCAAAACGCAAAAAGGAATAAACAAAAAACTTGACGCTGATCAAAGGAATGTTCAGGCGAGAATCGTAGACACGCTTGAAAACGGCAACAGGGATCAGATTATTGCGAAAATAAGACAGCATCGATATGAGGCAGCCGCCACGAATGCAGGTGTTTATGACTATGCACACGACGAGAAGGGATTTGTTAAAGAATTCTTGATTGTACCTACTGATGCAGTCAAGTATAACAATGGGGACATCGATCCGAATCCTCTGAAATTATCTGAAGAACAACTCAAAGCTCAGGAAGCCGCTGAGGCAGCAACAAATCAGAAAATCTATGAAGCCTACAGAGCATTGAATCTTGCAAAGGCCGAGTTAGAAATTACTACGGCTGACTATAACGTCCAAAAGGCCCTGAAAGGATCAAATAAGGCTTCAGGACAAAATGTAGTCCTTCTGGATGAACTTACCGCAAAGAAAGCTCAACTCGAAGAAAACATAAAGGCGCAAACTGAAGCGATTAATGAACTGAATTCGGTAAACTTACGGAAGAAATTGGGTACCCTAAGCGTTATGGTTCGCCCAGTGTCGGATGAATTCGGGTTTGAAGTCATAGGTCATTATAGATACGGGCGTGGTGTGTCGATAGATTTACAGCGCTTAAACCCTACTAACTCGAGAGACACAAATAAGCTTCGCATAGGATTTGCGCCTACAGGCGGATTTTTAACTGATGCGACATATACGAATGCTAAAAGTATTCAGGCAGACACGAACGCAGCTCTAAGATTAGAGCAGATGTCAGCCGAAGATTGGCAGACCGGCGCATCGTTTTCTGGAATCGATGCAAAGACCAATACGAATGGTATAAACAATGTAACGTTAACGGAACAGAACACCTACAATGGTCTGTTCGCTGGTTCTGGCACTAGGTCAAAAGTGTTCATTGAGCCCGATTCACTCGTGAGCGCTAAATCTCTCAATGAGCTAAAGCCGATTATATCTAATGATTTAATATCTACAGCGGTCGAGTCTTGTTCTTGCGGCATCGGGAGACCGAATTGGTTAAGCATTCTCCCTTCCGATTCTATAGCGGCTGTATTAGGTAATTCTACTACTGTCGTACCCACTACATCAAACCAGTCCGATTTCAAGAATAGTTTACAAAACACTCCGTTCATTAGTGCACTCCGGGCTGGCGACACTAATAATGATGCTGAATCTTCGCGGATTGCTGGAAAACAAAACCAGGTAATCCTTGGTTCGGTTTCCTCAGCTAATTTTTTTAAAGTATTGAATGAGTATCTTTACAACGCTTTCACTACTTCATATGCCATTAATTCGAAAAGAGATAAACAGTATACTCAGATTGGGGAAGCTGTTTCAGTATCGAACTCGCAAACTACTACAACTGGTTATGCTAATCCATACTACAACACGTACGGTGTTCCAAGCGACATGGCTGATGTATTTGCTGCGGCTTCAAGAGGAGATCCTGAAGCTCAAAAGCTGTTAAAATCTCAGATCAACTATAACTTTGGTCTGACTAAGAAGTCACTTGAGTCCTTCACCATTCCAGATGATACACAGAGAGAGGCTTTACTAGTTAAGATAAAGCAAGAAACTCCGTCTTTTAGGGATTTGGTAAATCCGGACAAGGTTGAAGCTGCTCGCGGGAACAGAGCTCCTAACCCATTTGATCCTCTAAAATTAAGGTAACTAAATGGCCGCTCCTTATGGTATTTTCCCCAGTGACGTAAATTCAGCAAGAGTCCCTAGTGATCCGACTCTCGGCACTACAAATAATGTTCTATCTACTGCTACCGCTGATAATAAGAAACTGCTTTGGGTCGGTCGAATAAGTCATGTTGATGTCGAGAGTATGAAATGTTCAATTATCACGCTCACTGATCGACAGTCATTTCACGATGTACCTCTTACGGCTGCTGGTGGGTCTGGTCCTCGCTCGTTTGCTGGAATGATCCCAGAGCGCGGAACGATGGTTATAGTTGGTTGGACGAAATATAGTGAACAAATTCAGAAGCCAGTAATTGTCGATTACATAGCGACCGGAGCTTCGCAAGGACATAATTTTAACGCAATATCCACCATGGATCCTGAAATAGCGAAAGCGGCTTTGTTAGAGAGTCCTGAGCTAATTGATGATCCGGAAATCTTCTGGGAGCCTATTCGAGTAAAACTTAAGAAAGTCTACGGTGGAGACTTTCTAGCGTCCGCAAGCCGTGGCGCTGACCTGTCACTTGACCGAGATGTGCACCTTGTGAACCGAACTGGTGTTGAAGTAAGATTGCGTGATTCTGATCAAACTATTGTTACCAGCACGATAAACGAATTCACTAGCAACGCTGCCGGTTATTACCACCGAGGGATGATAAAGAGGAGCGCTTTATCCTTCCAAAATGAATTATATCCGCTTAATTCTACTACGAATGTATCTAATCCATGGGATGTAAAAGACCAGACTAACTATGGCCAGAAAATTCCAAAGGACAGCCCAGCATTCAATTCGCTTTATAACCTAAAGTTAATTAATGATGATGGCAGCCCCACGTTCGGTCCGGATCAAGGATATGTGGAGTATCCGTACGTAGTCTTACCGGACGGCACTCGAACGAACTACGTCTTTCAAGGCGACTCATCTCAAGAATATTCCGCTGAATCTGATGTTTACATTGAAGATCGTAAAGAACTTAGACATGTCAGTCGCGGAATTTTAGCTGTCACGGAAGAGACAGACGGTTTTAATATTGACTTAGACCCAATCTCGGCAGCAGCCAAAGAAAAATACATCGAAGACGTGCATGGCACAGTAGTCGGGAATGACTTTAGTGAGGTTGGCAGGCCATACTATAAACGCGTTCTCTACATGCGTTTGTTTAATTCAATTGAAGACCGAGTCACAAGTGCTGGTCCCGAATTCGGTTATGTTGGATCGAGTCCGACTGAGTATAATAAGGCCGACGATATTGCACTTGCTCGATATTATAAAATCCAGAGTCCGACCACTAATAATCAGTATGTTTTTGCCATAAACAAGCAGGGAAAGGTCTATCTCCACGTTCCTGCGGTTTTGAATAGCGACACTGAAAAGGGTCAGAGCGTCGAAGCTAATATCAAGGGCTTGGTCAAAGCGGTCATTGGTCAGGACCCAGTTTCTAAGTTAAGCACCGACTTAACATTAGAAGGAGGAATGAATCTGTTCGTCGGACGCGGCGCTGGTCCTAAAAAGACCGACTCCGTATATGCGGAGTTCTCCGGTCCGGTCCGGTTTTTGTTCAAGGGAGACACGGGAACAAAGAATCCCAAACCTACGTTTACGACACAGACGCTCGGCAGCTCTGCGAGGTCTATATCGGCTTCAAATACTGACATTATTGGCGGTTCGAACGTGCTTGTATGTGGAGGAGAAAGCAGAACGGAGGCTCAATCTATCGTCTCCACTGCCAATAGTAGAAAAGATAAGACGACAGGCGCAGCTGCTATGACCTACTTAGATAACTGCGACTATAATCATGCTGCAAAGGTGACCTGTTCACTATCCACTGACCGGAAGACTACTATGGTAGCAGGAGTCGACTCTAAAACCGTTCTCTCTGGTGGCGTCAGTACGACCATTATAGCTGGAACGGGGTGGGACTTGAGCGTTGGCGCGGGTTCGGTTACTTCACAGGTCACGGTCACTGCTGGTAATATGTCTCTTGGATGTTCGACTGGTAACATGTCTGCTACAGTTGGTTCGGGTAATCTTTCCTTATCCTGTCTCGGTGGGCCGATTAGCATGAGCAGTGGAGTTACGACCACTATAATGTCTTCTACTAGTAATCTTTTCTCAGCACCCGTAACTTCTATTGGTCTAGCTACAGTGGGTTTTGCAGTCGCTGGGCTTCCAGGACCAGCAGCGCCTGCGATAGACTATGTCACCGGGCTTCCGCTTGTCGGAATACCGACTTTGAGCATCGGATAATGGCAATTAACGCACAGAAATTTGCCGGTGAGTTCATCTCTGCCTTAGGGAGTTCGGGTCTTTCCGGGACTTCCATTCCACTAATTGGTAATGCTATCGGGTCCGGTTTCGCTGAATACTTGTCACTGGGCGTTACTGCCTCGACGGTAGATACTGGCACTTTAGGTGTCGGGACCGGTCAGGGTCTACCAGGGTGCGCAGTTTTGACGCTCGCTTCTGTGGCTAGCATATCTCCGCAACAGAATCTGGCTTTCGGTGTACTAGGCACCGCGAACTCATCCTTGGCTAGTTCGTTGGCTCTTGCCATTTCTAACTGCATGAACTATGTGGAAATTAAATCATTCCATCCGACTGTCGGGGTTGGTTATGCCACTGGCTCTTTAGTTCCTTCTTCAGCCATCACATATATGTCTGGTTCTTTTAATTCCGTTAGTTTAACTGGTACGTCTTTACAAAACCTACTGTCAGCAATATGTACTACCATTGATTTATGTTTACCTCTGACCATCGTTAATATCCCTATAGTAGGATCGGTATCGAACATACCAGCACAGGGATTTGGTGGGGGAGCTCTTTTATGAGTATTGTCTTTTATGGCGCTCAATACATCAGGTGCGGTTCTCGAGGGTGTACGTCTTTCTTCTAGCTGCAATACCTACATATATCCACCAAGGAACTTCATACAAGACACCGACGAGTCAGCGTTTCAATCGGTGACATCTCGTGCTGATTATTGTGTGTGGGTGAGTGGTCAGACTATTGGAACACAAGGACTGGAAATAGCGTCTGATAGTTTGGCGTTCAGATGGACTAAAAACGATGCCATCTTCCGATTTGACTATGACTCATCGAATAAAAGATTTTTTCCCGCCCCAGGATCCTCTCCTACTAAAATCGGCGTCATATCGAATGAACCAAGACTAGTAGTACCGATTCCAGTACCGGGTTCTTACGATTTATCTCCATACAGTTTATTCGTGGGGTCTCCACGGATATTCACATTTAACATATCTATAGTTGATATAAGCGAATTTACTACTACTCCGCCGGTAGGGACAGTTCAAATAAGCAGTATTAACGGACAATGCAATTTCAATCCGACCGATCTTAACAATGCACTATATAAAAATCAGTCGGTTTATGTGTGCAGGCAGTCGTTTTTTGATCGAACTAAAAATAGTGGTTTAGTAGCTTCTATAGACGCCTCTGGGAACTATTTAGCTTACTTAAATCCGATACCAGGTCAAGATGTACTACCGTTAGTTAAAGTAGGAAACCGACCGTATCTTAGTGTGACTGCTTATCCTACTGAGACTTCTCTTCCGATCCCGACTGCTCCGAACAGTGCAGTCTTTGCTCGTGATACAGGTAAGCTACTGATCAGTCAGCCCACTTTGTATGTAAATGAGTCTATCTTTTATGATGGTGTGTTTCTTGGGGAAGTATCTCCACAAAAGTATACTCTAAACACTGTTAACAATTATTCTTTAGTCGGAAATGTCTTTGTAGGTAACCTTGATCAGTTTGTGGGCGTGACTGATCCTACAAGATGGATTTTCTATGGGTCAAAATCAGGCAAGTCGAATTACTATTTATTAACTCTTCTCGGCGAAGAAATTCCGACGAGTATCAGCACCGGTCATGCTTTTATTAACACAACAACGGGCGATGTTTACATATCGTCGTCCGACTCATATACTCTTTTAGGGTACACGGTCAAGACGATTGACAGTTATCTAAAGATAGATGATTTAGTGACTTTCCAGATCTACAGGAGCGCCATTAATACGTCAGGACCAGAAATCGTTCCAGATTTTATCGAGTATTATCGAGCTACTGATTCTACTGTCGTAGACTCTCTCGCTCAGTCGCCTTTTATATTATTACCTGTAAAACCGCTTCAGACATCCTATCTGTCGTTTAATGTGGCAGCGAGCGCAGGTGGAAGTGGCACTTACGTTGGGCCTTTGTATCCAGCTTCAGATAGCTCGAAATTAGGCTATTCTTATAGTATCGACTATTCGAATGCAAGAATGTCTTTATACAATCGCGTTAACTCTACAAAATCCCTTGAGAAGGCATCGTCGAATATAAAGCTTGATAACGCTGCCATTTATGATTCAGGCATTGTCGCATCCTTAGATGGAATTCCGGTAGACCTAGGGGAAGAATTTGATGTTAATTACAGTTCAGGGTCTGTTCAATTTTTGAGTACAGTTGGCGAAGATGATGCCCTGAACAGAAATAACCTATCAGGAACTGTTGATTCTGTAACGACACTTAGCTCTTCGTCCGAGCCTTTCATTTCAGGTCACGTTGGCAGTTATGTCTATATCGCTAACGGGACTAATGCTGGATTTTACAAGATCATAAGTGTCATAAACAGTAGACAAGCTCGAGTAGAGTCGCCGTTCCCCGTCACAGGAGACGTCACTTTCTCCATCAAAGCCACGAGAGAACAAATATACGGTTCTATCTGGGAAACTGTAAAGCCACCGTTCAGTAATTTTAAGTTATACAGAGCACCCAATTCGTCTTCGTCGTTTTCGGAGGTACCGCAATCCGAGTACTCGATAGTTGCTAGTTCCGGTCAAGTCACTATGACAAGCCCGATTGAAATTGGTCAGGTTTTTAAAGCTGATTACATTTCGCAAGATACTTCTGATGATGGCATCACTATCTCTAATAATCCTCATTCAGAGATATTAAGGAATAAAATCTCCTACGAAGCAGCTACATACAATGTTAACACTCGCGTGGTCGAATTCAACTCGGAAGGCTTAACTGTTCTTCCTGAGTATGGGTTCATTGTCACTGTAAACGGATCTAGTACTCCATATACTGCGGGCGATTTTGTATCGCCTAATAAATTGAACATAGACACACTTTTGACCACTCAGAAGATCACGGTAACTTACTACGTTTCGGAAAATCCGGGTGGGAGATCGACATTAAATACATCGAGAAGTCCTCTGGTGGTTGATTTCCCGACTTTCACTGCAGGATCCAGCACGGCGATTCTAAACGGCGACCAAAGAGGCAAAATTTATTTAAATAGTCCTATTTTATTAGACAAAATCGCTTATACGGTTAATTCCATTAGCTATGACACTTCTGCAGATAAAACCACCCTGGGGTTTACGACTCCAATTCAGATCACATACTCTGGTCAGTTCGACACCTCAGATGCTTTAGAATTCGAAACGGTTACACTGACTAGCACTTCAATTCCCAGGTCGTCTACCGGTTTCGTAGTTGTCGGTGATAAATCAACATACAAGAACCGAATTCTAAAGATAAACGAAGATCCTTATTACGTCACTTCTGCGAATTTTGATTCGTCTGCCGGTAAGACGACTTTAACTCTATTGAGTACGAGTCTTAAAAATTATGTTCTTCCTTCTTTTTCAGTGAGTACGTCTAATGTCATTTATCCTAGCGACACATTTAATACTCTTAAAAATGCTTACACCGTCGCTCCATACGTTTTATTCCTAAAGGCGAGTTCCTCGAGAGAGCTAACCGATGGCATCGACTACACGATTTCTGATGGCGGATCGATTAAACTGACGTCGAAAGTAGTCAGAGGAGAGTCGCTTTTCGTATGCTACGTGGCTCGCGACATAAAGCCGTCTGGAACTACTCTCAAGGCGAATTACGCCTACGCGATAGCGCCTGATTTAACGAACGGAATCAGCGGTCAGACATTGAAAGCGAATTTCGATGTTTACTCACCTGACAGCTTTTATTACAGATATGAAACAATTCTAGACTACGTTCCTGAAGTTTCAGCTTCCATTAACTCCGGATCATCAACCCCTGGTGGTCCCACCCTATCAGCTCCTCCTAGCAGGAAGCTAAAGGATAACGGATCCCCGTCTTTGTACTTCGATGAACAAAAATATGGGAATCTGGATCAAGTCGCTATAAGATTACTTTTTTACTATAATGAGCTTGTTAATAAATATGAAGATCTCATTTCTAACATGGATGGGCGTGTGGTTGGTGGAACGTCTGGGAAATTCAGGTTTGATGGTCTGCCTGGATCAATACGTAACTCCACAAGCCAGATAACTAACGATATTGATGATTTAGTGTTTAATTACGACAACTACGAGTTGACCAGCTTTTTCGTCATCGAAAAAGTCCCGCACTACATCAAGCTTTATGAGTACGGATCTAAATCTCGTATATTCCCAACGAGAAAGTCTCGGAATTTTGTTATCAACGCACTAACGACGACCGATGATAGAGATCAAGTTATCGCGAATTTTGGTCAAGATAAACTGACGTCGCTTAGCGTGGTTAACTCCGCGATTGCATCGCTTAAATTTAGTCGCATAGGAGATAAGACGATAATTGTTCCGTCAAATGGAGATTCTACGACTCTGAATCCGCAGTTGGTTGTGAATCAACCCGTGAAAATATATGACGGTCTCGGAAAGTATTATGTCTCTACTACGGTTTCAAGCATAACGGGTTCAAGTCCTGTAGTTTTAACGCTTAATGACTCGGTCCCTATTTTAGTAGGCAGCATAGTAAGCGACAATCAAGCCATCATACCTACCGTTTGGCAGGAGAATAGATTTTACTTTCCAGATACAGATTTTAACGTGAACTATGAAACCGGTGATTTAATAAACTGCAGTTACCAGTTCCTGATAGACTTAAATTTTCAACGCGAGCTCCATCCGAATGAGATCCTTGTTTCTACTGCAGATTATTCTAATACTTCTACTTCCCCTGCTCGTTTACCGGTATTAGATGGTAGTTCGTTGGCCGACAACGGTTTTACTTCAATTCCTGTTTTACACCGTAACAATGAGCAAGACATACTAAATAGAGAGCAATATTTCTTGTCTGATACAACGAATCGTTCCACCGTTGCTATGTCGTCGACTGCTGATGTTATATTCGGTGGTTTGAACATGAATTTAACGGTAGGAGACATTCTTGAGGTTCTTACAGGTCCGTACTCTGGATCGGTCTTCAGTGTCATTAACAGTATATCCCCGACTCAACATCAGATATCTCCAGCGTTCCCGTCTTTCTCATCAGGACAGTTTAAAATTATAAGAAAAGATGCGTATGACAATTACAAGACTGATTTGTCTATTCTAATCGGCGTTTTGTCTACTAATGTTGGCTCGCCAATTACTGCGGGCAGTCTGATTGGAACGGTTAATTCTGAATTAAAAGTGTTGGATGATATAATCAGGTATATGGGTGAGACGTCTAGTATCCAGAATGGGTCGATATCTGGGAACACATTATCTGGGTCATTCAGTGGTTCTGGTCTAGAAAACTCAGGCTACATATATATTGACCAAGGTTCAAATATTGGTTTATACAAAATCGCATCGTCGACGTCATCCAGTATAACCATTGCTACTGAAGACCCATTCTATGGGTTCACCACAAATGGCAGCGTTTCATTCAGACTAATCACTAAGTACCCGTTCATGACAGAATCGGGTCCGGCCTTCCTCGCTTCATACCTGAAGTCGACATACTCCTTTAATTCATCAACCGTGGCTTGGTATTCAAATATTAATCTCGACAATGCCAGTGCTAGATTAAACGTTGTATATGGTCGTCTTGGTGCTCTCGCTGGCTACATACCTTCGGTTGAAAGTGTACTGAAATCTGGAGATTCTCTTTATAATAAGAGGTACTTATGGATATCCCAAAGAACGGACAAGAGAAACGGGTTCTTGACTTCGAAGGTGAGAGCTACACAAAACCGATTGGAGTCGACAGCAAAGCTGATATCGGATCAGCAGAAGAACCTAGAACTGGCGACCATGTAGAAACGAAATGGCAGTATACTAAAATGGGTGGGTCGTCTCCTTTAGCCGGAGAGTTAGAGGTACTGAAACTTGCTCTTGGTAGTTTGATTGATCAACACAAAGCCGAGTTAAAGAGACTTCAAGGTATAGCTTCTCCATATAGAAAGTAGGTAATCATGTCTGACTGGGTTCAAGCTAGTTTTAACACTAAGCCCTACCTTGAAGCTATCGAAGAACCGTTTCAGATAACACTTGAGTATCTACAAATTGCCGAAAAGATAGCTGAAGCAGTATTAGATATAGTGAAAACATTTTTAGCTGACCTTCTTAATCCTATTAGAGCGACAGTCCTGCTTCTGTTAGCTTCAATCCGTGCTCTCATCAATAGTATTACGAGCACTGGCGTTTCTGTCTTATTCATTTATCCCGATTATAACCTTCCACTTAATGCGATGCTAAACTCAGTGTCTGGCGGATACACGTCATTCGAAAACAAAATAGTTTATAAACTAAACGATAGTTCTGACATAAACAAACCATCCTATAGTGAGTCTTCCGCTGCAGGTATGATGGTGATATATTTGGGCGCTTTAGACCCCAGTGACCTCATAAAACAAATTGTAGCCTTAAAGAAATTCTTCCAAGGCGATGGACAATGGTTCAGACTTCCATCCCCTAAAAATCTTAAAGTGCAAAACGTAGCGACATCTTCGTCCACTTCTGCTTTGCTTACGGACTTTTCTTCTAGGGTAGAGAACGTGGCCGCTATGACTTTCCCTGATTATTTCAAGGAGAATAAGCTAAACGCGCTCGTTTTAGAATGGGAAATGGATGCGGGGGCTTCCGGGTCTGATGCTCCTGGATTTTTAAATCCTATTGTGTCGATAGTGCCGACTTATCAATGGAAAAATTTCCTTATTGAAAGATCTGAAACGCTTCTGAATCTTACGAAAGAAATCCCTATCGATACTGCTACCTCGGGCTCGACGAACGATTCTATTACAGCTCGAGTAGGAACCTATAGTATACCCTCTGATAATACTCTACGGGAACCGGACGGTAAGTCGACATTCCAGTTTTTCAAGACTCGCATCCCTTATGAGTATTCGAGTTCAGGACTGGCTCCTTCTTTTCTCTCTACAAAATTCACTTTCGTCGATGACTCCGTTGAACCAGGCAAAACCTACTACTATAGAGTCACAGCTTATTCCGGTGACATCACCGATTTTTGTGACGCCGCTGAAGTTGATTTTGAAAAAGTGGGTCCGTTCGTGCAGGTTAGTAGCAACATACCGTTAGTGGTTTATGGTAAAGATGTTCAGATGGGGACTCACAGTGCAGTAGTCGGAGGAACTGTCCCTGTGTTAATGGACGGTTTAACGTGGGATCCGTACAATGATCTGTTTGATTCTCTAATGGTTGCCTTACTACTGAATTTCGATTTGCCCTTGGTGCCAACCGACAGTCAGCTACAGATCGACCAGCAGACCGGGTGGGGGTCATGTGCTCCGATTGCTGGATTGACTATAAACTACAAATTACTTAATGATGATTCAAAAGCTTTTACGAATTCAACATTTGCTCGGGCTGCAGTCCGAAAAGTCACTAACCGTATCTTGGCGGCCATATACACGAACGCAGGCCTCACTAAGCGTTTATATGACCTTTGGAAGAAAAACCAGGAACTAGTTCGATCAGTGATCAGTGAAGATGATGAATATTTACCGAATTTGTTGTGGTCATTCCCTCCGCTAAGCGTCAGCGATGTACTGGCTGGTTTAAATGAGAATGGTCGTAACACGATTCTTAATTACCTTAAACCAGATAATGAGAGCACAGGTTGGACTCTGTCTCGAGGTAGTACTACATTTACTCTAGAAGGACCTGTACCCCTTTCTGCCATCACTATAGCACAACGTAGGTCGCTGGCCGAATTGGTCACTACTATGCTATCGGTAATTAATTCTTCGACAAACTATCTTGCTTGGCGAACGCTTGAGATCGGGGACTTCATTCCGAGTATTGTGTTCTTCTTATATGACATTGAACAATTCGTATTGAACCTTCTTAAAGCCTTAGACAGCGTTGCTCAAGATATTGCTGACATAATTGAAGGCTTGATATTCCGCATTCGGCAGCTTGAGAATGTGATTAAGGCCATTATATCGTTGATTGATCTTTTTAACATCGAGCTTACGGCTGGAGTTTTATTAGTAGGAGCATCCACCGGAGGCGTTAACGCGCTTGTAAGTGGTTTGCAATCTTCTACTAATAAGCCGGTTCAGAATGACTCTGGATTACATTCTGGGATAGTTTTAACGGGCGGTGGGCCGTTCATTGGCAGTATACAAGGATTCCTAACACTGCTCGGAGTGGAAGGGAGTGGATAATGGCTTTTAATTTTTACGGGACGTTTTCATTAGGTCAGTATGAACAGTATAAGACGTGGAGTAAATATCAAGAAGCAGACATTAAGAAACGTATTGCTTACCTTGAAAATTTGATTGTTCGTAATGGAGTGTTCAGAACTACTTTCGATGATAACCATAATCCTTCGAGATATACCATCAGCCCGCCGAACAGTTATGCCGCCAAGCTCATGAAGGCCTACTGCTCACTGGGAGGTTCACCGACCAAGGATTTCATAATTCGCGATAGTAGTTTAGTCACGTTCAAAATAAAGGGGGCTCCGTTAGACACTCAAGATAAGGACAACCCTACGGCAGGTTATTCGAACTCATACTCAGATGGCACCTACGATAGAGGCCCATTATATGACCGCGATGTCGGTTATTTGGTCGAAAGGTCGAAGGGGTGGCAGTTGGAGGCCATCAAAAGAAAACGAGAGCAGTTAGAATTCAAGATCAAAAGATGTCTTGATTATGTCGACTCGCTAATCGCAGAAAAAGATATGCTGCAAAAAATGATAGATGATCCCACCAAGCGTTCTCCAGTTTTACTGGCGAAGTTTGTTAACAAGGCACTGACTCCTGGGTCGACCTCATTATTAAACACTACTGACGACTCTATCGACGCACGCTTTGCTACTGTGGCTGATTTTACGGTGCAACCGGATGCTCAACAAAGCGACGGTCAGAGGACTCGTCTACCGACATCAGGTAGCCCGATAAACACCGATACGGGGCAAACGCCATGAGTTATGATTTTGCGACGTTAAAGGTATGTTCTCATTACATCGCAGATGAACAAGTAACCCTCGATTTAGAAACATCTCAATATATTATAATCCCGAGGAAGTTATCGAATGAACGGATCAAAATAAATATAGACGGCTACGAAATTCCGGCTTCCGGGCTTCATTCATATGCTGAATTCACATTTTCGAAGCCCGAGCCTTATCGAATAGTATCCGGGGTCTCTGATACTATTCAAATCAAAATATTGAACGGAGCTGTTCAATCTATAAAACTGAATCCAGGGAGCATGCTATCGGCCAAATCGGTAGCAGATGATTTATCGACTAAGATCAAGGGTCTTACATTTACCGTAAAAAACAAAAGGGTCGTTTTTTCGTCTCCCACCAGATTTAAGGGCACCTACTTCACTTTCATTGACCCTAGGTGGACCGACAAAGCTTTAGCAAGTCCTACGACAACAAATATTCTCGCTTGTTATTCTAACCTGGGAATAACACCAGGTCGATGTGGTATTGGTTTAGAGGTTTATCCTTCCTGGGATTTAACGGTTAACGAGTTTGACCCGCTGGAACAAGTGGTTCTGAAATTCTCTAAGCCAATATACAATACGAACCCAGTTGTAACGCTGTCTTATACGACGCTTGCGACATTTTGCCCCCGATGCCAGGGATCACGTCTAGAATACGATTATTCTATTGTCAAAAATACTTACGAAACCGTAAAGAACTCAGATTTATTAGTCCAAGAAGCGGACAAATTCATGTTCACTATTCTCGGGAGCCACTGGAAGTGGCCCTGGCTCGGGTCTAATCTTCTTAATAGAATAGGCAGCAAAGCCAACCCGGACGGTCTTGCAGCTTCGGGTCTTGTGGGAATTGAGATTAATCAAGCCTTCGCGACGTACCAAAATATTAAGTCACAGCAAGCTACTAGATACCTGTTTCAGAATGTGTCCGATTCTGAATTCCCAGTGAAAATATCCAACATGTCGGTGGGCAGTCCAGATAACGACCCTACGACCGTGTTGGCTAATTTTACGATATCTAGTAGGTCCAGAACAGTTGTCCCGATCACTAGACTGGTAAGTGCACCAGACCCGTTTCAAGTGACCTCAGATCCATCAGGTGTCATCCAGCAGGCAGGTAAAGGATTTACCTTAAGAGGTTGATCTAGGGGTTTATTATGATTAGCGCTCCTTTAGTTAGCTACGGTTCGTCTACCCCATCATCTACCCTGAATATTACGACGAATAGTACAAATCTATTTTTTAATGGTACTGCCTCGTCGGCTACGGTAGACATTCAGATAAATATAAA
>JACCDW011781840.1_pt1 | contig 20602 bp, 22 predicted proteins | sample 7449781 | NCBI WGS metagenome assembly JACCDW01 (sample SAMN15323449, study PRJNA562643) | freshwater metagenome | isolation source: river surface water | place: USA:Blue River Watershed | collected 2017-08-18
ACCCAACATAAGCTTAAAAGCAATTCCACAACCTGCTAAGTAATCAAATGGATATCTTTTAAATCCATCAGTAATATGATCCTTAAAATGCTCACCTGGGTAATTAGGATCATCACGGTTTGGGTTTACAACAGCAATACATTCTGGCACTCTACCATCATCAGAAGGATGGTGGTGGTCAGTGATTATTAAATCCAAGCCACGACTTTTAGCATAATCAGCAGTTTCAAAAGCTAAGATACCACAGTCAACAGATATTAATAATTGTGCGTTTCTATCTATTGCTTCATCTACGGAATGGACTTTGATATCATAACCATCTTCCATTCTATGTGGAACCTTATACTCAAGATTAGCGCCCATTTTTTTCAAAGCTGTGACAACGATAGCTGTTGATGTAATTCCGTCTACATCATAGTCACCCCAGACAAATATTTTTTCTTTATTATCAATTGCTTGATTTATTCTCTTAATTGCTAAATCAGCATCAGGTAACAGCATTGGATTGTGCAAAAGCTTAATATCTAAATTTAGAAACTTTTTAGCTTTTTCAATATCATCAATACCTCTTGCAACCATAACTTGAGCAACAGATTGAGGTACTTCCATCTCATATGATATTTCTCTTACAAGATTGATATCACAGGGTTTCATTTTCCAAACAGTTTCTAAATTAGACATTTATATACAATTCTCTCTTATCATTTTCAATCATGTTGTTTACGGCGCTATCAAAAAAAGACAAGTCATATTTTTTAGCAAAATCATCAGGATCCATTCCATAGGGTAAAAATATAGTGTATGAATTTAATCCCCATTCATGTATCTTTTCTGCTACCTTTTTTGCAGCTATTTTGCCCGGACCATCTGAGTCCATTACAATCACTATATTATCGCAAAACCGTGATGCTAAGGCTATTTGATGGTCAGTTATAGCAGTTCCGCATAAGGCTGCTACATTTTCTACGCCATTGTCATAAAAACTCAACACATCAAAATAACCTTCTACTAAAACTATGTAATTTTTCTTTGCTGCAGAATATTTACTTTGATCTAAAAAATATAAGTTTTTAGCTTTGGAATAAGGCTCATTTATCCACTTTCCTTTAGCCCATTTAGTAACTCGATCTTGACATTTTGATGGTTCATGACCATAAGTTTCCCACAATCCAGTGATAACTTGGTCTTTTATATCTGGTATTTGTCTTCCAGCCAATGCAATGGTTTTGCCATATACATCTCTGATTGGCAAAATAATTCTTCCCCTTAATAATGGGAAAGTATAATGAGAATATATCGGGCAAAATCCTATAAGGTTTTGATCAACAAGTTTTTTAGATAGTCCTCTTGATGAATAATAATTTTGAGCTATTTTATTTTCATTCAAGTTTCTTACAAATTGTTGAAATGATAATTCTTTATCAGTCATAGCATATTCTACCATTACATGAAGAAAGGTCTCGAAATCGAGACCTTCTATTTATAGCATTAACTTTGTGGCTTCTTCGAAAGAAATGCCATCATCTTCTTCACCATCAAAAGGATCTGTAATATCATCCAATCCTGTTGGAGGGCCTTTCTTTACAAAATCAATGAGATCTTGTAAAGGTTTGCCAATTACCTTGAGTCTTCCACAGATATATTCAAAAGCTGTAGTTGAATTATCACCACGAGTTCGTTTTTCTGGGGCTGGTTGATTCATCAAGAGTTTGCAGAATTCATATGCATCCTTTGATTCAACAACTTCTCCAGTATCAGTGTTCGTGTAAATAAACTTCTTACGAACTTCCTTGATGTATTCAAATCCCTTTGCCTTAGCCTTGTATAGGAATTCATCTACAGGATTAGTAGTTTCGTCATCGGTGAACATAATCTTGAATTCACCAGTTACACCAGGCTGACCATATCGTGTCTTCATAACAAGAACTTTACTCTTGCCACCAATTACGACATCCTTGCCTTCAGCATCTTTCTTAGTGACTTGTCCTGCAGCGCCATTGATCTTATTGATCCACAAACGCATATGGGTAAAGTAGTTCATAGCATTACCACCAGAAGCGGTTTTAACCATTGAACCAGGCATTGCACCACTACCCATATAAAGCTGATTGATAAGAACAACAATAGTTCCAGAAGCAGCAGTTTTTGCAGTCAAATCTTTTGTCAGACGCTTGACAAATCGAGCATGGAGACCAATTGTTTGAACTTGCTCAAGAGATTTCTCAAGTTCATCATTAGGAATCATTGCTGAGATTGAATCAACAATAATTACAGCATAATCTCCAGTTTCGACCATATATTTTAGAAGCTCACCATATTTTTCAGCAGCGCCTACATTTTCAACTAATAAAAGTTGAGATGTATTGACACCACAAGACAAAGCACGTTGAGGATAGTATGAGTTTTCAATATTGAAGAATGCACACTTTTTGCCTTGCTTTTGTGCTTCTGCCATTAATTTATAGCCAAGCCAAGTCTTTCCTGATTGAGATTCACCGCAGAATTCAATCAATGTGCCAGTAGGGATACCCATACCTGCACCAAGAATTGAATCAACTTCGAATACACCAGTGGGAATAAACTCAATATTTTCAACATCTCCAGTTTTGATGCATTTTTCATCAATTTGGAGGGCTTTTAGTTTTTGTTTGAGAAGACGTTCTTGATCTTTATCAATTGCTTCGTTTAATTCACTTTTTGACATTTAATACTCCTAAAAAGGGATGGAAATTAATCCATCCCTTGATCTTATCTACTCGTTCATCCAGCCCATTGAATCGTCATCATCGTCGTCTTCAACAACGGCTGGCTTAGGAGCAGGTTTAGCAGATGTCTTTGGAGGCTTTACAGAGTAGCCTTCATCTTCATCAACTACTTGCTTAGCCTTGACAACTGGCTTGACTTCGAGGTCAGGAGTAATTTCTTCATCTTCAAACTCGTCCTTAAGTTCTGCGGTCAAAGCATCGACCTTAGGACTCTTGATTGGAGTATGCTTGAAGATTTTGTGAAGCGGATAACCATAAGTGTAGAAATCTTCCCACTCAGGCATGAAAGGGTCGTTCTTTGCAAGCTTGATATAATTAGCTCTCTCATCAGATAAATCTGAAGTAGAAGGCTCACCACACTTGCGAAGTTGCTCAATCATTTCGTCGGTAATATACGTGGACTTAGGGTCATAGCTGACACTGTACTCCACAGACTTAGGACCTTCGAAACCTGTAGCTTCTGCAGTGATTCGCACACATGGAGAATTGCGTGTGCCAAAGTGACGTGGATCATCATCATCCAAATCTTCATTGGAGTAGCGATCAATTTGTTCCTTAGCAATGTCACGGAAGATTGACTTGCCCTTCTTGAGAACCTTCACAACCCAAGAACCATCATCTTGCTTCTCAAAGCAATTTTGAGCATACTGGGTGGTGGAGATGTAGCCTAACTTCTTCCATGGGCAGTTAGCAGGATCATCATCATTGCCAATGCGAGTAAAAGACTTATTTACATCTGCATCTGGGAATGGAACACGGACAGTCTTACCCTTAAGGCGGGGATCATTGTCAGGATTTGGAACATATTGCTTGTCAACATATTCGGTGAACTCATATGGATCACCAACAAGCTTAAGTTTGCGGGTAACTTTCTTCTGCTCTTTGACAGAAAGATTTACCATCATTTCAGACCATTTTGGGAAATTGTTTCCCTGGCTCTTGGATGCTGCTGGAGCAACCATTTGTGAAGCAGAAACTCTTCGAATCATTGTAACCTTCTTTCGTGGGGACTTCGTCCCTCTAACATGTTTATTCTATCATATATTTTGACTGTGCAAGCGACTCTGTAAAGATTCTTAGGATCTTTTATTTCGAGTTCTTATTTCAGTACTATTATTAATATTCGAAATTCTTGGGGATCGGTCCTTGAATAAAGCCGACATTCCTTCAGAATTGAAGTTCGAATTAATTCGTGCTAAAGCTTGATGCTCTCTCAACATTCTATCCATTTGAGACGCAGCAAAGTCAATGTTTTTTAGTACACTTTCAAGATATGTAAGTAATCTTTTAGCATGAGTAGTGGCAATTGAAAAGGGTTGCACAGTAAATGATGCAATTCCGTTTTTATCAACTGCTGTACCACTTGCTAACTTTACAGCCATATCCTTTAGTGTTTTTTGGGCTTGAGATAACATTTCGTGGTGTGCAAATACAACACTAATTATCTCGGTTAGTCTATTCCTATACTGTACCTGTAAAGAATAGAACTTTGCATAAGAATCAAAATCAAAATCATCTTTCCTTGGTATACCTATATCCCATTGTGATATTTCTTTACGAATATCAATTTCATTATAGGTAGGTAAAGATTGGATTGCATCTTGCCAGTTATCCACTTCTTTTGCAAATCCAGATTCTGATACACCTTTGATTCTTTCAACGATATTTTTAGAGAAGTCGGGGTCAGTGTAAACTATTGACTCAGGAAAAGGCTTCCATTCCAATTCTGCAAGAAGAATTGTCGGCCCCTCATCTTCAAAGTCATCATCATAGTCTTCATCAAAATCATTCATATAATTCCTCAATCAAAAAGGCTATCATCAAACATTTTAGAAATTTTACTTTGAGATGATTTTACCTCAGAAGTTTTTTTTGTGCTATTGATTTGATCAAGAGACAGTGAATTTTTCTCTCTTAATTTTTGCAATCGTAGAGCATTCTTTTCTTCTTGATTTCTTTCTAAAACTAATTGGTCCCAAAACTCCATGAAATCTTCTAAGTAAGAAAATTGCTCACTTATGCCCAAAGAGTTTAGAGCATCAAATTCACACAAAGCTTGGATAGTTTGTCTATTTGGTCGTGCTCTATATGCCAAGTCTTTTATATCAGCATAAGGTTGACCCTTTACAATTTCTTCAGCTCTTGAACCTACGCCCTTGATTGTAGACAAAGGCAGTAAAATCTCACCTTTTTTATTAACAGTGGTTTCTACACCTGATTCATTTACGTCAGGATCTTTCACTGCAATTTTATCCATGGCACAATCTTTGAGTAAAATTGCAAGTTTGTCTTCATCCAATCTATCAATTTGAATACAAGCAGCAAGCCATTCTGAAGGATAATAATATCTTAGATAAGCAGTCCAATAAGAAAGAAGAGCATATGAACATGCATGGCTTCTATTAAAAGCATATCCTCCAAACTTGGCCATTAATGCAAGTACTTCATCGACCACTTCTTCTGAAATGCCTTTGTCTAAACTTTTAGTCTTGAATAAATTACAAGCTTCATCAAAATCTTTGCCTGATTTTTTGGAAATGGCTTTGCGAAGTTTGTCTACTTCAACCCAAGAAAATCCAGCCATATCACGAGCTAAGAACATGGCTTGTTCTTGATAAACCATAATCCCATAAGTGACAGAAAGATGTTTTTCTATAATTGGGTGAGCATATTGAACTAAATCTGGATTTTTCTTTCCCAGAGCATATTGAGAAATATATTCCATTGGTCCAGGGCGATATAGAGCAGCAACGGCAATTAGGTCTTCAATACTGGATGCTTCTACTTCTTTGAGAGCTTGTTGCATGCCCTTCGAAGCAAATTGAAATACAGATGCAGTTTTACCCTTAGCATAAATATTCTTAAAGATTTTTGGGTCTTCAAGATCAATGTCTTTGAATTGAATCTTTTTTCCATAAAGTCTTTCAATATGTTGCAAGCAAATAGATATCTGATGAAAAGCTGCTAAACCAAGGAAGTCATATTTAACAAGACCCATGCGTTCAACGTTTTTCATATCATATGCTGAACATAAGTTGCCTTTTGAGTTTTCTATAGGAGCATGTAAATAAACAGGCTCAGAAGACACCAAAACGCCACTTGCATGTACACCAAAGTTGGAGATAGTACCAACAAGATGTATCGCATTGTCAATCTCACTTTTCCAAGACTTATAATAAAGTAAGAATTCTGGATTTTCTTGTAAAGTTTCTTCAATTGTAGACCCTGGCTTTTTTGAAATTAATGCTGAAATCTTCAATGCTTCGTTGTGAAAAGTATCTGGATATTTTTCTTGGAAACGACTTGATGCCTTCAAACAGCCTACTACTGCTGCTTTTGCTCCATATCTTCCCCAAGTACCAATTTGTGCTACTTTATCTTCACCAAAGCGTTCTTTAGTCCAATCAATTACTTCAGATCTTCGGGAATCATCAATGTCTGTATCAACGTCAGGAAGAGCAGCAACTTTAGATATTTTCATAGGTTGCTCTGGTACATCATCAGATATACCCATTATTACTACTGTCCAAAGCTGACTTTCGTTTTTCTTGACTTTGATACCAAGTTTGAATAAAGTGAATATATAAGCAGATAATCCTTGGTTTTCAAGAACCCATAATTCTTTTTCGATTTGTGGTTCAAATTGTGCATAGTCTTGGTTTTGCTCTAACCATGCTTTGGCGTATTTACGAAGTGTCTTTGAACAAGCAAAATTGTCCAAATGACCATATTTTTCTCGCCATTCATTGACAGGGAATTCAGATATATCAATTTTATATTGAGTACCACGACCTGGATTCAAGAATCTTTCGAACATAAGATTCCATCTCACTGGGTCAACATTGCAAACCTCAAGACAGAAGTTTACTAAAGATCCAACACCAGATCCACGAATGCCATAATTGATTTCTTTACCCTTCATAAATTCAACCATCTCACGTTGAATCAAGAAGTAGTCAGTTACACCCATATACCAAATCTGAGTAAGTTCAGAATGTAAACGGGCAAGATATTTTTTGTTGTCAGAAAGACCAGCTTGTTTGAGTCCATTCAAGCAAAGATATGCCAAATAAGCCTCATTAGCTTGATGATATGGCAACTTAGACTTCCAAAAGCTATTGAATCTTTGATCACCATAAGGAATGATTGCAGATGGCAAAAGGTGAGGAACATCAAGCTTGAAAAAATCTTCAACTTTTTCAGATATTGCTACTGAGTTCTTAAGTGCTTCAGGAACTGTGCTAAATATTTTATTCATCTCATCAAAAGACTTTAGATAAAATTGATGAGAAGAATAAGCTTCCTTTTTGCCACCTTTTTTGTCCACACCGCTTCTTGCATCTCGCTGATCTCTCATTTGGATTAGGACATCATGTAATTCCCAATCAACTTTATCAAGATAGTGAACATCATTTGAAGCCACTAATGGAACATCGTATTTCTTAGAAAGATTTATAAGATGATTCATATTATGTTTTTGTTCTTCAATACCATGATATTGAAGTTCGACATAATAATTGTTTCCAAACACTGACTTGAATCTATCAACAACAGTGTCAGCAGTGTCGAAATCTTCTTTCATTAATGCTTGATTAACTTCTGAAGCTAAACATCCTGACAAGGCAATAACACCTTCGCTATGCTTTTCAATACATCCCCAATCTACTCTTGGAGAATAATAAAATGCATCGGGGTCATTACCAAGCGCTGATAGAGAAAGTAAGTTTTTATAACCTACTTCATTTTGGGCAAGAAGAGTTAAGTGGTTGAGTTTTCTTCTTCGGCCATCATCTGTTTTTGATTTATCGAATCTATCCGCACAGGTGTACACTTCAATTCCAACTATAGGTTTGATTGGAGCTGAATCGCCATATCCTTTGCATGCTTCAACGAACTCTACAGCTCCACCCATTTTGCCATGGTCTGTAATTGCTGTGGCTCTAAATCCCATCTCACGAGCTTTCAAAGCATAGTTTTTTGGAGATGGTAAAGCGTCTTGAATAGAAAAATGAGTGTGTGCATGCAAATGCACAAAATCTTTATTGTTGCACATAATTCCTCCTCGTAAGCGCCGTTTTTCACAGTCATTCACTTACAGATGATAGGTAATCGATCTAATTGAAACTATACCGTCTTGGCTCAAGATTATCAAGCATCAATTTATCATTCTTCTTTAATTGAGGAGGCCTTTTCTTCATTGGAATTCTTTTGAAAAGAAGCTCATAAGAATTTGGATTTTGACGAATCAATCTATATCTGTTTTCAACTTGGATTATCTTATGTGCCCAAGGTTCTTTAGTTTTTTGCATTTCTGCAGATAGTTTTTCTTTTCTGAAGTCTTCTGCAACAGTGTAGTAATTTTGTCTTACATTGATATAAATGCAATTCTTCACAGCATTTCTAATAGCTGATTCACTGATGCCTAAATTATCAACTAAAGAGTAAAATGAAATTGGTCTAAGATCTGAGTATCTGCCAACTACTATTGAAATCATCAATTCTCTAAGTTCTTTTGAAGAGGCTTTTAGTATATTTTTTGGCACTAAAACAGGATAAGATCTGGTTACTTTGGGTTGCAATCTTTTTGCAATATTGTTGATAGAAATTAACCCTATTTGTTTTTTGCCATGCTTGCCATAAGGTTTTCTCCAATATAAATTCACGCCTTTATTGATTTTTGAATAAATATAATTTGACTTTAGACCAAACATCTCTTTACCCATTGAGATAAGATCCTTTAAATCAATAATGCCTTTACCATAAATGTCTAAATCTTTAGCAATAAGCCATAAAAGAAATATATCATCTTCTTTGTTTTTGATTGCTGCAGAGACAATTTCGGGATAAATAGTGAAGCAATTATTCATTATTCCAAATCTCTGAAAAACGAGCTAATTCCCTTTCAACACCAGATCGCACTATGAACTTTTCTATTTCATTTTCATCAAGTTCTGGATATGAAGCAGACAATAAAGTCTTTACAATGTGATATTTTTTAGCCCCATTGCCAGATAAAATTACATTAATAGATATTTCTTCAGGAGAGTTTTCAATAGCTTCGTTTAGTTTCTTAATTACTTCCGTAGTTGGGGCTTTATTAAAATCTAAATCATGCATTTTGTCTCTCCTTGATCATTTTATTGAGATTTTTCCAAAGTATGTTTATTCCCTTGAAATCCTCTTCAACAATTTTCTTTTCTAAATCAAGATATAAATTGTCTATCCACATCATCTCATTTATATCATAGTTTGATTTTCTGATGTGTTTTTTAGTTCTATGAGAAAATGCCACGAGAAACCCAACTTCAGATAAGCCACCTGGATATCGTGATGTATTTTCAATTTCAAAATATTTGTTTATAGAATTGTTCAGTTCTCTGATTATAGTTTTGAGATCGAGATTTACTAATTCTATTTCAATGTTAGCAAAATCAGAAAGCTTTTGTATTGTTTCAACAAAAGTAAGTCCTTCTACATTTTGCACAAGGTTGATTACATTGCCTTTAGCTCCACATCCAAAGCAATGATATAAGTTATCTTTTGAATTAACTCCAAAAGACGGGCTTGAATCATCGTGGTATGGCATAGGGCAGTTAGTATTAGCCCAATTTGTTTGACTGTTAGAAATGAAATTGGAGTCATATTCTGACTCCATATATTCTTCAATCTTTACCGTTTTGACAAGGTGTTCTATGAAACTTTTATCAATCTTTGTCATAACCTAATACCCATCCAGCCAAATCAATTTCTTCATCTGGGAAATTATTTACTGGTTCTTCTTCTTCATCATCAGGTATTTCTTTGATTAACTCTTTATCTGAATTCTTAGAGCCGATTGGAGTTTTACCAGTATTGCTAACAGTAGAAGTTGGTGTGACAGTTGCTCCCTTTGAAATTGCATGCATTGACATAATATGCTCTTGCTCTTGCTGGGACAATTCTTCCACTTTATTGTAATCTGAATTCATTCTAATTGGGAAAGGATGAAACCAAGCATCACGCATCTTTACGGGATGAAGTATACAATAGCCCTCTTCTCTATTAGGCTCCATGGCTATAGCGTAAGTACAAAGGTGCATTAAGTTCTGTCCACCAGATGCAGCAGCTTGGTCATAACTCATGAACTTATTAGCTTCTTTTTGCTTTCTTGAATCTCTAATAGTTTCTCTGTTAATCTGTTGAGCTGTAATGATTGGAATATTGTATCTTTTTGCCATGATAAAGAGCTGTGATATTGCTTTTGATTGCAATTCCCAGTCTTTGGTAATACCAGATGGATTTCTAATAGTCATGTTACCAATATAGTCAACAACAAGTAAATCTGGTTTACCTTTTGTGGCAATCAAATCTCTAATTCTTGAGTCAATATATTCTGGTGTAGGATCTTCCATATTTACATCGTATTCGAAATATGGGCCTTCCTTAGATGAATTTAAGCCATCTAATATAAGTCTTAGTTCATCAGGTGAAATATTGTTGTCTTTCAATTGGCTGTAAGGTATTTCGAAAGACAATGAAATGTGTCTTAGCAAACAAAGCCAAGAGTTCATTTCAAAAGACATATACAATACTTTTTTGCCACAATTCTTATTTGCATGCATAGCAGAATTGAGAAGCATTACACTCTTACCACCAGAAGATGGAGCAAGGAAAACAATGATTTGTCCTGGCAACCAACCAAATGTTTTAGAATCTATATTGCTAACACCACATTCAATTCCACGAAATAATTCTGGATGATTGATTCTTTTATCGAACTCTGATTTGAAATAGTCTGAAGATTCATTTACATCGAAGTTATGTCGATCTGCTCCTATTTCATTTTTTTCGGATTGAATTGATTCAAGGCTATCTTGAATTACCTTTACAGTAGAATCAAGACCATCTTCAGAATACTTTTCGTTGATATTAGAAAGCATTTCAGAAAGTAATTGATGGCATCTTGCTTCCTTGAGTTGAGAAAGTAGTTCAAAGAAATCATTTTCATCAATGTCCAAATCTTGAACTTCTGTCCAAACTGAAAACATTTTAGCTCTTACTTTTTCACTTACTTTTTTCTCATTAAGCTTTGATTCGAGAACAAATGAAGTGAATAAACTACCACCGCTTAAGCTCCAATAAGTATGAATCAGTTTGAATAGAGCATTGGTATAGGAATGTTTTTCACCATCTTCGATAGAGTCAAAGTGTTCTCTTGTAATTTGACGAGACAAAAGCTTATCCATACTTTTCGGAAACCGAGAAATATGGGCAAGGATCTGCATTTCCAATTCTAACTTACTAAGATTCATATTTTTACTTTATAGCATGCGGAAGCTGAATCGTCAAGCAAGAACTGACAAGTGAAGACCAGCCAGTACCACCTTCGATTTTAGAGATGTCACCTGAAACCATAAGGAAAATTGGTTTGCCAGAATTAGATCTTGCTTTGCCTAATCTGTCCAGTTGAATTGTTACATGAGATTGAGTTATCGAAAAGTTTTGAAGACCATCAATAGCAATGAAATCAAGATTTTTAAACTCATCAACTAATTCAGTAACTTCCTCTTTGCGATTGTAATCGATTAATGTTTCCAGTATCTCAGACCAATCGTAATATTTGGCTGTAAGTTGTTTTCTGATAGCATGCTGCACCATTACACTGGCAATGAATGTTTTACCACTGCCATTGCTGCCTGTAAACTTCAAGGAGTGCAAAGTATCTCTTTGGTTTATATTATGCTTGATTTTTGGGCATAATCCTTGAACTATAAAAAACAGATTCTTCTCATAAAACTTGAGCAGTCTTTTGATGTTTTGACTGGTAATTTCATGTATGCCTAAATCTTCACCTGACGAATTAGTTCTTGTTTCCCAATCTTCTAAAGTTTTGCCAATGTATTTATTGGGTACGTTTGATTTCTTAAATATTTCAGAAAGCCATTTTTCTTTAGCACAACTACACATAGAAGTGGTTGAATTTGAATTGGTAATATAGCCTGTGTAATGACAGGAGAAGCAGCCTTTACCTTCAGCTTTTCTTTGAAGATAAGCTTTTTCTTTAGCTTGAGATGCAAAATCCAACCCGAACAATTTTGATATCTGGTCAGAGCTATCCACTATAAATCATCCTCATCATAATTTGGTCTGCAGTATTTTACCTCGCTTTTAGATGCATTGCGAGCTCTTTCTGAAGCCCAACTTCTGAGGAAGTCTATCTCTCTTCTCATCATAACACTGATTGGAACTGTGTTTTTGATTGCTAAAATTATATCTTTGGTATCTATGTCTCTTTTGTTATCACTAAATGCTTCGTACATAGCAGCTTCTATGCACGATTCTATTTCAGCTCCAGTGTATTTTTCAGAAACATCAACCAATCTATCCAAATCAAACTTGTGAATATTTCTTTTTCTTTTTGATATATGAATTTCAAATATCTTTCTTCGCTCTTCTTTGTTTGGTAAGTCAACGAAAAAGATTTCATCAAATCTACCTTTTCTCAATAATTCAGGGGGAAGATTGGAGACATCATTAGCAGTGGCAACAACAAATACTGGTGCACTTCTATCCTGCATCCAAGTGAGCCAAGTTCCTAATACTCTTGAAGTTGTGCCACCATCAGACATACCTGAAGATTTACTGCCTGATAATCCCTTATCAATTTCATCACACCACAATATACAGGGCGCAACAGATTCAACAATTTTGAAAATCTGTCTCATATTATTTTCAGAAGATCCTACAATCCCAGAAAACACTTTACCCATATCTAATTTGATTAATGGGAAGTTCCAAAATGATGAAATGCCTTTTGCAAAAAGACTTTTTCCTGCTCCTTGTATTCCAACGAGTAATATGCCTTTTGGATTTGAAGGGAGACCGTAATCAATAGCCTCTTGGGTAAAAGCTTGTTCCCTTTTTTCAAGCCATTCTTTCAAACCATCTAAGCCACCAATATTTTTCATAGATATATCAGTACTAATCCACTCCAATAATCCTGATTTTCGTATGATGTCTTTTTTATGATTTGAAATTATATCTGGCATCAATTTTGGATATTTGATCATGCAGTAGGCACACACTTGTTCACATTCTGCAAGAGTCAATCCTCTGAAAGAATTAATAATTTGTTCTAATTCTTCGTCTTGATAATTTGTTTGAAATCTTTCAGCTAAATCTCTTCTCATTGAAGCACGATGCAAGAGATCTTTGATTTTGTTTTCTATATCTGTTTTTTCAGGAAGAGGCCAATCAACAATGTGTATGATTTTTTCTAAATCTGTGGGTAAATCATAACTATTCGAGAGAATGATGATTGATTTGTTTTCAGTGGTGAATTGATGAGACAAGTTTTTGATATGTCGTAATATTTTTTGTTCAACTTGTCCACGATAATTAGGAGCGCCAAAAAACTTATTGAAATCTTTAAGCACTAAAATTACAAACTTATTTTTAGGAACAATTAATTCTTCAAACCAATTAAGAATTTCTTCTTGGTCAAGTTTTATTTCTTTTTGATTGGTGGGTAAAAACTCTGGATACTTAGAATGCAAACCCTGAACAATATCCCAATTGAGCATATCCCAAGAAGTATCGGCCTTGGAACATAAACTGTCCAAAGCCGATATTACACGTTGTTCTTCCTGAGACACAATATTTACAATTGTTCTTTTTGATCTTAGTAAAAGTTCAGTTTCTTCTATTGCCTCTAAGTAGTTTTTACCAAACATTTTATTTATTTACAAAGTTATCCAAGACATATTGCAGATCTCCGGTATAATCTTTGTCCCTCCACCAAGGTTCATTACCATATTTGTCTCTAAGCTTAGGAAATTTATCACGCCAATCAATAAGCTTGAACCCATCAATATAGGGTGATCTGTTGATTGATCTTTGTACCATTCTTGACAGATGAGCCTGTTCCACGGGCGTACCAGTGAGTAATTTATCAATAAGTAGAGTGATTCCAGAAGTCATTTCTTCTTCATCTAAACCCTTTATATTGATAAAATAACTGCTTGCAATTGGTATACCGTAAACAGAAAATAATTCCATGTTCTTACCTTCTTTTGCAAGATTCAAGAAATCCTCGTAAATAGGTATAGCATTTGTCGATTTTGCCTTGTTTTTAATTGAATTTTGGAAATATATATTCAAATAGGCTCTTAAAGTGATTAACAAGAAATTACCTGACTTCTTGATTATGTTATCTTTATTCAAGAAACACCAGTCAATGTATTTCTTTGTCCAAACCTTGATTTCTAAATCATTAGCATCCATAAAATCCATTATTTCATTAATGATTGTGCAGTCAGATGAATATGTTTTTCTATATATTCCGTCAAAATGCTTCTTATAAAGATCTGTAAAATAATCTACAAAATTGCGAGTTGTCCAAGTGTTTACATCTTCAGGAAGTTCATTCACAGGTTTAGGTAACAAGCTGCTTTTCTTAGCTCTTTTATTTGCCGAAAATGGATTAGCTATTTCCGATTGTGATGGAACGTTCATTCTATATATATCCAGGACCATTTGATAAGTATTATCCACTTCTGCTTTTTTCATAATTACATGTCAAGCATATCATCATAATCCATTTCTGCAACCGTAGATTCAGATGATGAACTGTCTTTTGAAACATAGATTATCTTGTTAGCAATTTTTCCAAACATCTCTGCTCTGTGTGTGATGAAAATAATTTGGATATCTGTTTCTTTTATGTAATGATCCATAAATTCAATCAAACTATCCATTTTGGTGTCAGCAGATAATGATGCCCAAGTTTCATCTAAAACAATTGTGCCACTATGTTTGTAAAATTTCAGAAAAGCTAATCTTAATAAAACACTGATAACTTCTTTCAAACCACCGCCACGAGCACTAATAGAAGTTGTGATTTTATTGTCACCTAATCCGCTTGTTACAGATGGAGTGATATTGAAAGCTCCTCGTTCGCCTTTTTCTATAGCTTTCTCATTGTATTTAAAAGAAAAGCCATAATCAAATCCATAAATTGACTGTAATCCTTGAGAAATCAATTCTTCAATTGTGCCAATAGTAGCTTCTCTTGTTTCTGCTGCTTGCGCCTTCAACAGTAAGCTTGATTTGTCATAAATGAGTTTGTCAATCTTAAGATTTTCTAATTGAGTTTTTTGTTTTTCAAGATCTTCTATATCTTTCTCTCTTGAAAACAATTTACTGTTAATTTTCTTTTCAATTAACTTAACATCTGCCTTAAGTAAGTTAGTTGTCATTTTTATTTACGAGCTTTTCGTATTCTTGATTAGCTTCTTCCAACAAAGTGTTCATTTCAGAATATTTTTGATCATAGAGTTCTGATAATTTGTTTGGTAAGCAACCATAAGTGTCGGTGCATTTTTGCTGTAGAATCTTGAATTCATCTTTTATGTCTTTGAGGTTTTGTTCATAGACATCTTTTTTTGCATTAGCACTATCAATCACTTTTCTCAAATCTTTGACTTGTTTAGTGATTTCTTCAATTGTCAATTCTTCCATTTATTCTTCCTCTGATTTCAAGTCTAAATTAGCTAATCTAAGCTCTTCGACAGCAACATCAATTACTTCTTTCTCAACATTTTTCTTTTCGCCAAATGTTCTCAAAGCTGAAAGTCTGTCGTCAAGCACAGTATGAGCCCAGTTATTATTTTGTATCAAAGTAATCTTTTTTACAAATTCTTTTGCCTCTTTTTTCTGCTCTTTCGCAAGATTGATTTGATCCATTTTGAAAACTTCAGAGTAATGTTGAGCACTTGGCAAATATAGGTAATCTTGTTTGTATATAACCCCATCAAGATCATATGTCAAAAGAAAAACTTTAAGATCTCTTGACAAATTATCTTTAGAAGCAGAATATCTACCAATTGCACCTGGATTGACAAAAATAGCTCCATCGTTTCTTATTTTAGACATAGGATGATGAATGTGTCCAGAGATAACCATTTTAGTGTTTTCGTGCAATGGTATATCATCAAACACAACTAATTTATCAGCGAATCTTGGATCAGGAACATCAACTATAGAAGCATGACAGGCCCAAATTACCGCTGGGGTATTGCTTAGAAAACCATTCTTGATATTTTCATCAAGCTCAGGAGTGAAATGAGCAAATGCTATTCCAAGATTTTCAACATAATCTGTTTTTTCTAAAACTCCAGCGTTAACTAATGTGCCAAGGCTCGATTTGTCAAGAGAAAAAGAAGACTGAATGTCATGGTTTCCAACAACAACATAAACTGGAAAAGGCCAAGCACTTCCATCTTCTTGATTTTTCAAGATATTCAAGGCTCCATTTCTTGCTAATGGTCCTTCTTCTCTTGTGTCAAATACGTCACCAAGCAAAACTATAGCATCAACTTTATGATCAATACCTATTTGCATACAGTCTTTGAGTTTATTCAAAGTAGCTTCAAGGTAATTATCTTTTCTGTTTGCTGGAGTTCTGGCAGATATGTGATTGTCGCCAACAAATAAAACTCTTAATTTCATAATTCTTGTCCGCCGAATTTATTGCACTCACTACAATACCAACCATTTTTGTGAATGATTTTGTAAAGATTATCCAATTCACTTTGTTTGGTATTTATCACATTTATTTCATTTTGGATTTTTTGATTTATGTTTTGGCTGTTTGTTTTATAGCTGTTGATATCTTTTATCAATTCTGAAATATTATTTGTTTCTGACAATAATGACTGAACATTATCAATCTTACTTTCAATTGAGCTTTGCAAAATAGCTTGTTGCAATTCAAGATTTTTTTCAGAGATTTCCAGTTTATTTTTAATAGTTTGATCACTATTTATCAAACCAACTATTTGAGAGAGTTCATTTGATTTGTTGACAAGATCCATGACCTTGTCTGTCAATGTATCAATGACAGCATTGCAATGATCAAGGTTATTTCTATTTTCATTTCCTCTTTTTTTGATACTTTTTAAGGTTTCAATGTCTGATTCTATCAATAACACTTCTGTTTCGATGACATTGATTTGATCCAGAATGTTTAGTAAATTGTCAAGAATAATTTTTTCTTCATCTAAATCTACATATTGCGTATCAATCTTTTCTTCGAGGTTTTTGATTGAAGATTCTGATGTTTTTATCTGTTCACTGAATGATCTAACTTTACTCAAACAATTATCCACTGCTTTTTGTATGTCGTCAGTACCAATAATAGTAGATAATATTTTGGGCTGTGCAGAAGCTGGTTGTTCAATTAAGAAGTTTTTGTTACTTTGATCAGAATATGAAACTGCACCTAAAGCTTTTGACATAACTGGTCTGTCAAGAAAATCTAATACTTCGTCAGGATAATTATTTCCGAAAGCTTTATATGTCGTAAAATCAAAGTCAGTGGGATATTTGTATGACACTGAGTTGAGATCTTTGCCTTTGATTCGTTTGATAACTGCTCCATCAGCAAAAACTATTTCTACTTCAAAAAACTTTTCCTTTTCTCGGACAAAGTCACTCTCAGAAATATTGAATAAAACAAAGTTTATTGCTCTGGCTAACGCAGATTTTCCAGAATCAGAAGTTCCAACAATAAGATTCAAGCCATTTTCAAGGTTGAATGTGCTGTCTGTATGTGCTTGAAAGTTTTTGACCCTGACACTTTTGATCTTTCGATCAACTAAATTTTCACTCATCTCAGGAGAATTGTATCCAAAAGATCTGGAAAATGCAAGGCTATGAATGCATCTCTTGAATCTTTTAAATACTCATGGGCTTCTGATTCTGAAGTAACGACAATTTCTTTAATATCTGCTTTGATTATCTCAATGACACTTTTTTTCATCGAGCAGCATTGGGTGGAATTTTTAGTATGAACTTTGTTGCAGGATAAACACTTAAAGCTCTTGCAATTGAATCTTGGAAAGACATATTTGCATTCATCAAGATCTAAATTGAGAAATTGTAAATATAAATTGCTTTTGAAGTCTTTGTAAAATGTACAAGTTTTATCGTGGCGTTTTGCATTTTGAAAGACATGAATGATTCTGTTCACTGATATTTCTGAATTCTTAGTGAAAAGAAATTTTTCAATGCTGATTTCATCAGTTTTAGCCACACGAGATATAATTTTATTGTTATATCTAAATATTTCATTAGTGTTTATATCTGGAGGAAATTTGAACATTGAATATAAATATAGATCGTGACATGATCTTATCAGAATTATACGTGATAAGAAAACTTGTCACCGAAGCAGCACATGAAGATGATGATATCAAAGAAGCAAAAAAACAAATTGATTCATTAATACAATTAATTAGTAATGCCCCTCAAGCCAATAGTAACGCTAATTTTCCGAGGCCAAAATTAAGATGAAACAAAATAGATTAGATGAATTAATGCAAAAAGCTTCTGAAGATAAAATATCTTTATCTGAAGTGGCAGAAATCGTGGGAGCTTGCCTTCAGTCATTTAGTAGACATTCTAATGAAATCAAAACTAAAATTGGTTTATTAGAAGAACAAATGTTTGTATTAGAAGAAAAGCTGGACATGATTTTAGATAATCAAAGTCCAGCTTTTGGAGTCATTGTTGATGATGACGATGAGATTTTAGAAGAGGAAGATGAAGAGGATTAGTCCTCTTCATCTGATACGTCAAAGTCAACCTTGAAGTGTTGATCTGTCTCATAACTTGCAAAGATATTAGATGAAACCTTGTAAACATCCGTGCTTCCAGTGTACGGACAAGTAATTAAATAATCCTGAATATCTTCCAGTTGTTGAGAAGCATTGTTGTAAACACTTCTCGTTACTATTTCCACTGTACCCTGAGCCATTCTTTGACGAACTTTTCTTTCAGGTGTGTTTCCAGAAGTACTATCGAAGTCTCCATCGATAATACCTAAAGATCTTTCACCTTCTTCAGTCAAGTCTTCATCATCAAAATCTTCTAAAAGATCAATGTCATCAATTGGCACTTCGATTTCTATAAGTTGGCCATCTTTTTCAACCATCATTTTTTCAAATTGAAAGTTGTGAACGCTGCCACTTAATTCTTCGATTTCTTTGTGATCAGCTAAAGTTTGTGCTTGCGCTTCTTCAGTTGAAAGAATCTTGCCAATTTTAGTCATTACTTCATTCCAAGAGCAGAACTTAACTGCAATAGTGCGAAAGCTTGTCCAATCACTGACAAGATAATTCCCGCAATGTTAGAACTTTGAACCTTCTTTGCAGCTTCTTCTGCAGTAAGATTTTCACTTGTCTTCACATTTGGAATTACAACAAGCCAGATAATTCCTAAGAGCGAAGAAGCAAAAAACCAGTTCCAGAAACCATAACCCTTTGACTCAGCAAAACGAGCCATCAACACACCTAAGCCAAATGTTAGGGCAACAAAAAATAACAAAACCATTATCTTCTCCTATGCAATGCCATCTTCTATCAATATATTTTGAAGAGTGAAGTCAAGATTAATCGGATAGTTCAATCCTCCCACTGGAATGAAAGTGAACTTTTCTGCTTTATCTTTTTCAACACTAATCATCATAACATCATAGTTATTTCGAGCTGGCATTAGTTTAGTTGAATAAATCTTACCCCTATGTGAGAAAATAAGCAACCCAGCACCCCCTCTTGGTGAAAAAGATAACTTCATTATTCCAGATTGCTTAGGTATAATTGTGATATTTATGTTTTGTCCATATTGACCTGGGATGTATCTATCACTTCTGTCTCCCAGTTTATGTATCAACGAATTGCCAATATTTAGATTGTATGAAAAATCAAAATTATATGTGTTTTGATAAATATTAAATGTTGGCAATAAATTTTCTGTAATACCAAATTTAAATGTCAACACATCATTCTTGACAAAATTACCCTCTATCATTCCAGACACAGTTTCTTCTGGTTCTAATACAGAGGTCATGTTTAGCTTCATATTTTTTTGAGAACAGTTCATGAAGTTTTCGATTGTTTTAGCCCCAGCTCTTTCTGGTAAAAGATCTGTGTTTATCGATTTCTTAACATTCTTGACTTCTGACTTTGTCGATATAGAAAATTCTTGTTTTTTGTCTGTTCCATTTTTAAAATGAAAGAAATATCTTGAATTTGAATTTTCTTTAAATACTTTTTTGTGTAGAATTCCAGTAGAAGTTAATGTTTCAGGTGAATTCAAATACACAAAATTATTATTACTTGTTTGGACAGCAGAGAATAAGCTTACCAAAATTGCTTTGGTAATGAGACCTAATTTAGAGATGAACGTCATTGTTATTTCCTCCAAAAAACAATGTCTAACAAGAGTAATATTCGGTTTTTGAAGGAGCTAACACTTTGATTTAAGAAATTGTTATTATCCGTCCTTCGTCTTAGGTGCAAGAATGTTCAATATAAGAAGAAATAAAATTGCTGTAGATTTTACTCAGCCAACCAAACCAAATCAGGTTCCTGGAGAGACCATAGAAGAAAAGGCAGCATACATATCTGAAATGCTGTCTGAAAAACTTGCAGAAGACTTTAAAGCTGGAAGAATCTCTGAAGAACAAATATACAAATTAGTAGCAGATAAAAGTATACAAGCTGAAAGTGATTTTGCTTTTCTTGAACAATACAGACTTAATATTGAAGAACTTAGAAAACTTGCTGGAAAACTTATCAAATCTCAAGGCATATCACAGCCAAACGAACTTGCAATAGATTCTATCATACAAAAATTATTAGAGAGAGCTGGTTCTTATTTTGTGCCTCAGCTTATCAAATTGCATAGAGTTGACACAAGAACTGAAGAACTTGTAACACCGCTTCTTTCATACAAAAAACCAGAAGAAATTGCTGCTATTAGAAACTTCATAAGAGTTGAAGTGTTGAAAAGAAGAT
>JACCDW011604622.1_pt1 | contig 20600 bp, 18 predicted proteins | sample 7449781 | NCBI WGS metagenome assembly JACCDW01 (sample SAMN15323449, study PRJNA562643) | freshwater metagenome | isolation source: river surface water | place: USA:Blue River Watershed | collected 2017-08-18
AATTTCAGGAGGCCCTCATGGCCACTTTCAAAAAATTCGACAAGAACAAGCGCCCCAAGCGCAACACCCAGTCCCTGCTGTTCAAGCGCAAGCGTTTCTGCCGCTTCACCGTGGCTGGCGTGGAAGAAATCGACTACAAAGACGTCGACACCCTGCGTGATTTCATCGCCGAAAACGGCAAGATCATTCCCGCACGCCTGACCGGCACCCGCGCCATCTACCAGCGCCAGCTCAACACCGCCATCAAGCGCGCCCGCTTCCTGGCCCTGTTGCCCTACACCGACCAGCACAAAGTCTAAGGAGAACAACCATGCAAATCATCCTGCTCGAAAAGGTTGTGAACCTGGGTAACCTGGGCGATATCGTCAAGGTCAAAGATGGCTATGCCCGTAACTTCCTGATCCCGTCGGGCCGCGCCCGCCGTGCCACCGAAGCCAACAAGGCCGAATTCGAGGCACGCCGCGCCGAGCTCGAAAAAGCCGCTGCAGCCAAGCTGGCCGAAGCCCAAGCCCTGGGCGAGAAGCTCAACGGCCTGTCCATCAAGCTGACCCAGAAGGCCGGCGTGGACGGTCGCCTGTTCGGCTCCGTGACCAACCACGACATCGCTGAAGAACTGACCAAGCAGGGCTTCGCCGTGGCCAAGGCCCAGGTGCGTATGCCCAACGGTCCGATCAAGACCGTCAGCGACTCCACCGTGTCCGTGGCCCTGCACACCGACGTGGCTGTGGACGTGAACGTGGTGGTGTACGGCGAAACCGCCTGATCTTTCTCGCTCACGCGAAAGCCGCCGTCCCTCGGGACCGGCGGCTTTTTTTCTGGACTTTGTCCTTCGATCTCCACCGAAGACCCACCGCTTATCCACAGCCTTGTCCCATGACGCCGCCACGCCCTCGGGGTACGATGCGGTTTTGATGTTTTTGCCATGTCCGCCGTCTATTCCGACCACCTGAACGACCTGCCGATTGACTTCACTGCCGACCAGCAGGTGGCCCAATTGCGCGTACCGCCGCATTCCATCGAGGCCGAATCCAGCGTACTGGGTGGTTTGCTGCTGGACAACGGCGCTTGGGACCGCGTTGGCGACCTCTTGGTGGATGGCGATTTCTACCGTCACGAACACCAGCTGACCTATGCCGCCATTGGTGCGTTGGTCAACGCGTCCAAACCGGCCGATGTGATCACGGTGTTTGAACACCTGCAGAACCAGGGGCACGCCGAGGCCGTGGGTGGATTGGCTTACCTCAACTCGTTGGCGCAGTACGTGCCCAGCGCGAGCAACATCCGCCGCTACGCCGAGATCGTGCGCGAGCGTTCCATCTTGCGCAAACTGGTCACGGCCAGCGACGAAATCGCCACCAACGCCTTCAACCCCAAGGGCAAGGCCATCGACCGCATCCTGGACGAAGCCGAGCAGAAGATCTTCAACATTGGGGAAGAGGGCTCGCGCATGAAGCAGGGCTTTCAGTCCATGGATTCGCTGGTGGTTGACCTGCTCGACCGCGTGCAGGAGATGGCCGACAACCCCAATGACATCACTGGCGTGCCGACAGGATTCATTGATCTTGATCGCATGACTTCCGGCCTGCAGGCCGGAGACCTGGTGGTGTTGGCTGCACGTCCGTCCATGGGCAAGACCGCCTTCGCCATCAACATCGCCGAACATGTGGCACTCAACGAAGGCCTGCCGGTGGCTGTGTTCTCGATGGAAATGGGGGCCGCTCAGCTGGCGGTGCGTGTGGTGGGCTCGATTGGCCGGGTGGATCAAGGCCACTTGCGCACGGGCAAGCTCACCGACGAGGAATGGCCGCGCCTGACCGAAGCCATCGAGCGCCTGCGCACAGTCTCTTTGCACATCGACGAAACGCCGGGCCTGACCCCGAGCGAGCTGCGTGCCAACTCGCGCCGCCTGGCCCGCCAGTGCGGCAAGCTGGGCCTGATCGTGGTGGATTACCTGCAGCTGATGAGCGGCTCCAGCGGGTCGGGCGGCGACAACCGCGCCACCGAGCTGGGCGAAATTTCGCGTGGTCTGAAGATGCTGGCCAAAGAGCTGCAATGCCCTGTGATCGCATTGTCCCAGCTCAACCGAAGCGTGGAACAGCGCACCGACAAGCGCCCCATGATGAGTGATCTGCGCGAATCCGGCGCCATAGAGCAGGATGCGGACATCATCATGTTCATCTACCGCGACGACTACTACAACAAGGACTCCAAGGATCCGGGCGTGGCCGAAATCATCATCGGCAAGCAGCGTAATGGCCCGACCGGCACCTGCCGTCTGGCCTTCCTCAAGCCGCTCACGCGCTTCGAGAGTCTGGCTGGCGGTGGTTTTGGCAGCGACGATTACTGATCAGAGCACTTCACTGGCAAAGTCGGCCAGACGCGAGCGTTCGCCACGTGCCAGGGTGATGTGCCCACCATGCGTCCAGCCCTTGAATCGGTCCACCGCATAAGTCAGGCCTGAGGAGCCTTCAGTCAGGTAGGGCGTGTCGATCTGGGCCAGGTTGCCCATGCAGATGATCTTGGTGCCGGGACCAGCGCGAGTGATCAGCGTCTTCATCTGCTTGGGCGTCAGGTTTTGCGCCTCATCAATGATGACGTATTTGTTCATGAAGGTGCGCCCGCGCATGAAGTTCATGCTCTTGATCTTGATGCGGCTCTTGATCAGCTCATTGGTGGCTGCACGCCCCCATTCGCCGGCGCCACCGCCTTCGCCCTTTGCCAGAAACTCCAGGTTGTCGTCCAAAGCGCCCATCCAGGGGCCCATTTTTTCTTCTTCGGTGCCAGGTAAAAAGCCGATGTCCTCGCCCACGCTGACGGTGGCGCGGGTCATGATGATCTCGGTGTAGCGGCGGTCATCGAGCACCTGCGTCAGGCCTGCAGCCAGCGCCATCAGCGTTTTTCCGGTGCCAGCCGTGCCAGCCAGCGTGACGAAATCCACATCCGGATCCGTCAGCAGGTTCATGGCGAAGTTCTGCTCGCGGTTGCGCGCGGTCACGCCCCAAACGGCGTTTTTCTGGTGGGTGAAATCTTTGAGGGTGCGCAGCACAGCAGTTTTGCCCCGGATCTCGGTCACACGGGCGTACAGCGCGGTCTCTCCTGGGGCCTCAAAGTACACAAACTGGTTGATCATGAGCTGCGGCACCATCGGGCCGCTGATGCGGTAGAACGTGTGGCTACCTTGCTGCCAGCTCTCCACGCTTTTGCCGTGCTTGCTCCAGAAGTCCGCTGGCAAGGCCAGCGCGCCCGAATACAGCAGGTCGCCGTCTTCCAGCGCCTTGTCGTTTTGGTAATCCTCGGCCTGCAGTCCCATGGCGCGAGCCTTCACGCGCATATTGATGTCCTTGGACACCAACACCACCTCGCGCGGTTTGTGCAGCTGCCCAAGGGCGCTGACCACGCCCAGGATCTGGTTGTCTGCCTTGCCCTGGGGCAGAGCCATGGGGAGTTTCAGATCCAGCGGTTGGGTCTGGAAAAACAGCTTGCCTGTGGCCTCGGTGAAGCCGGTGGTTGAGAGCGGTAAGCCTTGCCCCATGTCGGCGCCCTGGGCAGCAGCCAGGCTGTCGAGCGAGCGGCTGGCCTGGCGTGCATTGCGGGCCACCTCGGTCATGCCTTTCTTATGACCGTCCAGCTCTTCGAGCACGATCATTGGTAAAAAGACATCGTGTTCCTCAAAACGGAATAGGCTCATTGGGTCGTGCATAAGCACATTGGTATCGAGCACAAAGAGCTTGGTCGGACCATGATTTCGGCCTTTGCGCGCACGCGCCAGGGACTTGACCGGTGCAGCTGATGTGGGAGTGGCCGTCACAGGAGCTACAGGTGGCACGTCGGCACTGGATGCTGAAAGCGCGGCCGCTGTTTTGCGGTTGCGGGTGGCCGCAAGTTTGGGGGCCAGTTGTGGGGTGGCCAAGGCGGCAGCGCTGGTGTCGGCTGCTTCTGGCGTGTCGGTTGCAGATTCCAGTAGGGCCATGGCTTTGCTGCTGAGACGGCTGGCGCGCTGGGTTGGGGCGGGAGGCAGGGGCATGGGATCAACAATCGCTGTGAATAAAAAAGGCAGACAAGCAAAGAAAAAGCCGCCAGGAAACCGTGGCGGCTTTTTCTTGGAGTGTCGGGCAGGAACTCAACTGCATGAAACCATTATGCACGACTCATGTGACGTGCCCGTTGGCTGACCTTGGGACTTTCCCGAGGACCGGAAGAGAGAAATCAGCCGGCCTTTTTGAGGGCCTTGACGGCCTTGAGGACTTCTTCGACGTGACCAGGTACTTTCAGGCCGCGCCACTCTTGCTTGAGGGTGCCATCGGCGCCCACCAGGAAGGTGCTGCGCTCAATGCCCTTGACCTTCTTGCCGTACATGATCTTGTTCTTGACCACGCCGAACATGTGGCACATCTTTTCTTCGGTGTCGGCGATCAGCTCGAAAGGCAGTTCAAGCTTGGTCTTGAAGTCGCCGTGGGACTTCATGTTGTCGCGCGAGACGCCAAATACGGTAGCTCCGGCCTTGACGAAGTCCTTGTATTTGTCGCGGAACTGCATGGCCTCAGTGGTGCAGCCGGGGGTGTTGTCCTTGGGATAGAAGTACAGCACCATGACCTGACCCACATGGGAGGTGTTGGACACCTTCAGGCCACCGGTGGCGTTCGCTTCAAATTCGGGGAGGGGTTTGTTGAGAACGATCGCCATGTCTTTTTTCTGGATGTCGAGAACTGGAGAGGAAGTGCCAAGGTGGAGGTGAGCAAGGGGACTGACTGCTTGGCACCCAAAACCGTTATTTTACCGCGAAACACATATTCCCGGCCAAGCCCCAAAACTCACAATTCAGGATGCCTGCGGGCGTTCCAGGAGCAGGGCGGCCAGCACTTGGCGGCCTTCGCTGGCCAAAATGTTGTAAGTGCGGCAGGCGGCGGCGGTGTCCATGCTTTCCAGGCCCACGCCGGCCTGGGCAAAGCGCACGCGCCATGCTGGGGGCGCCAGGCGCAGGCGGCTGCCGGTGCCCAGGATGACCAGTTCGGCGCCGCAGGTGCTCAGCTCGGCCAGGTGCTCGTCCCTCAGTTCCTCCATGCTGCAAGGCGCCCAGGCGCATGGCGCTTGCTGCCCCATGCTGCTGACCAGGACAGACTGCGTGAAGCGCAGGTCGTCGATCTGTAGCCAGTCCTGGGTGTAGGCGCGGACCAGGGGGGCGCTGGATTTGTCGGGTTGGAGTTTCATCAACGGGGCGGCAAAGCGCCGAAAAACGGCCTGTATCTGTGGTCAAATTATAGGTTTTCCCCTGAAGACCGTACCCGGAGGGCCTTTGAAACCCATTCAGAAATCCGCCAAGCTCGCCAACGTCTGCTACGACATCCGTGGTCCCATCATGGACCGCGCGCGTCAGATGGAGGAAGAGGGTCACAAGATCATCAAGCTCAACATCGGCAACCTGGCGGTTTTTGGCTTTGATGCGCCCGAGGAAATCCAGCAGGACATGATCCGCAACCTGCCCAATTCGGCCGGTTATTCCGACAGCAAAGGCATTTTTGCGGCCCGCAAGGCGGTGATGCACGAAACCCAGAAGCAGGGCATCAAAGGCGTGACGCTGGACGATATTTACCTGGGCAACGGCGCCAGCGAACTGATCGTGATGGCCACCAATGCGCTGCTGGACAACGGCGACGAGGTGCTGCTGCCTGCACCCGACTACCCACTGTGGACGGCGGCGGCCAGCCTGTCGGGCGGCACGCCGGTGCACTATATGTGTCAGGAGTCCAACGACTGGATGCCCGATCTGGCCGATATCCGTGCCCGCATCACGCAGCGCACCAAAGGCATTGTGGTCATCAACCCCAACAACCCCACGGGCGCGCTTTACTCGCGCGAGTTGCTTGAAGGCATTGTGGCCATCGCCCGTGAACACGGCCTGGTGATTTTTGCCGACGAGGTCTACGACAAGGTGCTCTACGACGATGTGGTGCACACGCCGATCGCCAGCCTGTCCGAGGATGTTCTGACGCTGACCTTCAACTCTTTGTCCAAGAGCTACCGCTCCTGCGGTTACCGCGCCGGCTGGATGGTGGTCTCGGGTGACAAGAAACCCGCTAAGGACTACATCGAGGGCCTGAACATGCTTTCGAACATGCGCCTGTGCGCCAATGTGCCGGGCCAGTGGGCGGTGCAAACCGCCTTGGGCGGCTACCAGAGCATCCACGAACTGGTGGGTGAGGGGGGGCGACTGCGCCGCCAGCGCGATCTGGCTTATGAGCTGATCTCGGCCATTCCGGGCGTGAGCTGCGTCAAGCCGCAAGCGGCCCTCTACATGTTCCCGCGGCTGGACCCCAAGGTCTATCCCATCCAGGATGACCAGAAGTTCTTTCTGGACCTGCTGGAAGAAACCCGCGTCATGCTGGTGCAGGGCACGGGCTTCAACTGGCCCGAACCGGACCACTTCCGCATCGTGTTCCTGCCCCACGAGGACGATCTGCGTGAAGCGATCCAACGCGTGGCCAAATTCCTCGAAGGCGCGCGCAAGCGTTTTGGCACCGAACACCTGGCGGCCTGATCTTTTTGTTTTGAAATCAGGGGCCTGCGCCCCATCTTGTTAAGCGAAGTCTTTCACCATGAAACCCATCCAAGTTGGCCTTCTCGGCATCGGTACCGTTGGCAGCGGTACGTTCAACGTCCTTCAGCGCAACGCGCAGGAAATCCAGCGCCGTGCCGGTCGTGGCATCGAGATCACCATGGTGGCCGACCTGGACGTGGCACGCGCCAAAGCGGCTGTGGGTGAAGGCGTGCAAGTGGTCGATGACGCCCGCAAGGTCATTGCCAACCCCGAGATCGACATCGTGATCGAACTGATCGGCGGCTACGGCATCGCCAAGGCGCTGGTGCTCGAAGCCATTGCCGCAGGCAAGCACGTGGTCACCGCCAACAAAGCCCTGCTGGCCGTGCACGGCACCGAGATCTTTGCCGCGGCGCAGGCCAAAGGCGTGATGGTGGCTTTTGAGGCCGCTGTGGCCGGGGGTATCCCGATCATCAAGGCGCTGCGCGAAGGCCTGACGGCCAACCAGATCCAGTGGGTGGCCGGCATCATCAACGGCACCACCAACTTCATCCTGTCCGAAATGCGCGACAAGGGCCTGGACTTTGACGTGGTGCTCAAGGAAGCCCAGCGTCTGGGTTACGCCGAAGCCGACCCGACGTTTGACATCGAAGGCGTGGACGCTGCCCACAAGGCCACGCTGATGAGCGCACTGGCCTATGGCATCCCGGTGCAGTTCGACAAAGCCTATGTGGAGGGCATCACCAAGTTGGGCGCTGCCGACATCAAATACGCTGAGCAGTTGGGCTACCGCATCAAGCTGCTGGGCATTGCCAAGCGTGCCGAAAAAGGCATTGAGCTGCGCGTGCACCCCAGCCTGGTGCCCACCAGCCGCCTGATTGCCAACGTCGAGGGCGCAATGAACGCCGTGATGGTGCAGGGCGATGCCGTGGGCACCACGTTGTACTACGGCAAGGGCGCCGGCTCCGAGCCGACGGCCAGCGCCGTCGTTGCCGACCTGGTGGACATCACCCGCCTGCACACCGCCGACCCGCAAAACCGCGTGCCGCACCTGGCCTTCCAGCCGGACGCGCTGAGCAATCTGCAAGTGTTGCCGATGGACGAGGTGGTCACCAGCTACTACCTGCGCCTGCGCGTGACCGACGAGGCCGGCGTGCTGGCCAAGCTGACCGGCCTGCTGGCCGGTGCGGGCATCAGCATCGACGCCATCCTGCAGCGCGAGGCCGACCAGGTCAGCGGTGCCAACCAGACCGATGTGATCATCCTCACCCACGACACCCGCGAGGGCACCATGAACGGTGTGCTGGCCCAGATGCAGGCCCTGCCCACGGTGCTGGCTCCGATCGTCCGTATCCGCAAGGAAGAGCTGGCCTGATGTTGTACCTCTCGACCCGCGGCCACGCTGACCGCAAGCATTTCTGCGAAATCCTGCTCGAAGGTCTGGCACCGGATGGCGGCCTTTACCTGCCCGAGTCATACCCGCAAGCTGACTTGGCGCGCTTGCGCCAGGTCTGGCAACGCCAGGGCTACGCTGCGCTGGCTTTCGAGATCCTGTCGCTTTACATCGATGACATTCCCGCGGCCGATCTGAAAGCCTTGTGTGACAAGACCTACACGGCTGCCGTGTACGGCACCGAGGCCATCGTGCCGCTCAAGCCCCTGCAGGCCCAGGGCGACGCTGCACCTGAGCTGTATTTGGAAGCCTTGTCCAACGGCCCCACGCTGGCTTTCAAGGACATGGCCATGCAGCTGCTGGGTAACCTCTTCGAATACGAACTGGGCCGCCGCGGGGAGGAACTGAACATCTTGGGTGCCACCTCGGGCGACACTGGCAGCGCGGCCGAATACGCCATGCGTGGCAAGAAGGGCGTGCGCGTCTTCATGACCAGCCCGCACGGCCGCATGAGCCCCTTCCAGCAGGCGCAGATGTTCAGCCTGCTCGACGCGAACATCCACAACATCGCCATCGAAGGCGTGTTCGACGACTGCCAGGACATCGTCAAGGCCGTGTCCAACGACCTGGCGTTCAAGAAGAAATTCAAGATCGGCACGGTCAACTCGATCAACTGGGCGCGCCTGTTGGCGCAGGTGGTGTACTACTTTGCCGGCTACTTCCAGGCCACAGGAACCATGGCCCCCACGCTCGGCACTGGCGTGTCCTCGCTGCCCCCCGAGGGGGCTGGTTCGCCTTGGGGCGGTCCGGCGACGAACCTCAACGATCAAAAGGTCAGCTTCACCGTGCCCAGCGGCAATTTCGGCAACGTCTGCGCCGGCCATGTGGCCCGCATGATGGGCCTGCCGGTGGCGCAACTGGTGGTGGCCACCAACGAAAACGACGTGCTCGACGAGTTTTTCCGCACTGGCATCTACCGCGTGCGCGGCACGGCCGACACGCACGAGACCTCCAGCCCCTCGATGGACATTTCCAAAGCCAGCAACTTCGAGCGCTTTGTGTTCGACCTGCTGGGCCGCGATGCTGCGCTGACCCAATCGCTGTTTGGCGAAGCGCTGAACACGAAGGGGCTGTTTGACCTGTCCGGCGACGCACGCTTTGCCGATGCCCACAGCCGCTACGGCTTTGTCAGCGGCAAGAGCACGCACGCCAACCGCCTGGCCACCATCCGCCAGGTGTTCGAGCACTACGGCGTGATGATCGACACCCACACCGCCGACGGCGTCAAAGTGGCGCGCGAGCACTTGCAGACCGGTGTGCCCATGCTGGTGCTCGAAACCGCCTTGCCGATCAAGTTCGCTGGCACCATCGTCGAGGCCCTGGGCCGCGAGCCGGAGCGTCCGGCCAAATTCGAAGGCATCGAAGCCTTGCCCAAGCGCGTGAAGGTCATGCCCGCCGATGTGGCGCAGGTGCAGGCCTACATCACCGCACACTGCCAGTAAACCCCAACAGGCCACCGCCATGAGCGCCCCCCTTGCCCCCCGTTCGCCTCTGATACCGCTGGACGAGGCCAGGCAGCGCCTCTTGGCGCAAGTCCAGTGCCTGCCGGGCACCGAGTCGGTGGCCACCTTTGATGCCGATGGCCGTGTGCTGGCGCAGGACCTGGTTTCGGCCTTGCAGGTGCCCGCCTTCGACAACTCGTCCATGGACGGCTACGCCGTTCGCACCGCCGACCTGACGCCCGGTGCGGTGTTGCGCGTGACGCAGCGTATCCCGGCGGGTCACAACGGTCAGCGGGTGCAAGCAGGCGAGGTGGCTCGCATCTTCACAGGGGCGCCCTTGCCGCCCGGCGCAGACGCCGTGGTCATGCAGGAAGAAGCCGAACTGCAGGGCGAAGTGGCGGGTGTGCCTCAAGTGCGCTTTGCCCAGCCGGTGCAAGTGGGGCAGTGGATTCGCCGCAGTGGTGAAGATGTGCAGCGCGGCGCCACGGTGCTCCCCGCAGGCACACGCCTGGGCCCGGCCGAATTGGGCCTGGCCGCCAGCCTAGGGCAGGCGCAGCTGACGGTGGCCGTGCGCCCGCGCGTGGCGCTTTTCTCCACAGGGGATGAGCTGGTCATGCCAGGCGACGTGGCGCCACAGGACATGCCCCCCGGTGCCATCTACAACTCCAACCGTTTTTTCCTCAAAGCCTTGCTGGAGCGCATGGGCTGTGAAGTGAGTGATCTGGGCATCGTGCCCGATCAGCGTGAAGCCACCCTGGCGGCGCTCAAGCGTGCCGCCGAACACCACGACCTGATCCTGACCAGCGGCGGCGTGTCGGTGGGCGAGGAAGACCACGTCAAGCCGGCGGTGCAGGCGCTGGGCACGCTCGACCTCTGGCAGATCTCCATGAAACCGGGCAAGCCCTTTGCCTATGGCCATGTGCGCCGCAGCGGTGCCGAGGGGCAGGCACATTTTGTGGGCCTGCCAGGCAATCCAGTTTCCAGCTACATCACCTTTTTGCTGATGGTGCGCCCCATGCTGCTGCAAATGCAGGGAGTGCCCGCTGCGGACTGGGCGCCACTGTCGTTGCCCGCCCATTTTGATCTGCCCAAGGGCGATAAGCGCCGCGAATTTTTGCGTGTGCGCCGCAACGCCCAGGGGGGGCTGGACCTGTTCCCCAACCAGAGCTCGGGCGTGCTCACCTCGGTGGTCTGGGGCGACGGTGTGGTGGACAACCCTTCGGGCCAGAGCGTTGCCCGAGGCGACCTGGTGAAGTTTCTGCCTTTTGCCGACTGGCTGGCTTGAGGGCCAGAACACGATGAAGATCCAACTGCGTTATTTCGCCTCCATCCGCGAGGAGCTGGGCCTGCCCAGCGAAACCCTGGACACCCAGGCCCCCCATGTGGCGGCCTTGCTGGCCGAACTGCGCGCGCGCGGTGGCGCCTATGCCCAGGCCCTGGCCGAAGGCCGCCCGGTGCGTGTGGCGCTCAACCAGGTCATGGCGCGGGGTGACGCGGCCTTGAGCGAAGGCGCCGAGGTGGGGTTGTTCCCACCCGTGACCGGAGGCTGAGCGCATGGCCCGTGTGCGCATCCAGACCGAAGACTTTGATGTGAGTGCTGAGTTGGCCCGTCTGCGTGCGGGCGACTTGCGCGTGGGCGCGGTGTGCAGCTTTGTCGGCACCGTGCGTGACACGCGTGCGCTCACCGGTGTGGCCAGTGACGAGATCCGCTCGATGGCGTTGGAACATTACCCCGGCATGACCGAGAAGTCCATCGAGGCCATGATCGACGAGGCGCACCGCCGCTTTGACTTTTACGAAGCCAGTGTGATCCACCGCGTGGGTCTTTTGCAGCCCTCCGACCAGATTGTGTTTGTGGCCGTCACCTCTGCCCACCGCGGCGAGAGCTTCAAAGCTTGCGAATTCCTGATGGACTACCTGAAAACCCAGGCCCCGTTCTGGAAGAAAGAGCAGACGCCGCAAGGCGCGCAATGGGTCGATGCCCGTGTGAGCGATGACGCAGCGCTGGCGCGCTGGGGCATCGAGTCTGGCAACGCCTGAGCCTCAGTGCCGGTAGCCCGTGGCGGGCACCTGGCCCGCCTCTTGCATAAGAGCCGACGGATCGGCTGGGCCGTTGGCCTGCCAATGGGCGGCGCTCAAGGCTTGTTGCAGCAAATGGATCAGACCGTGTACCAGAGAGGCTTGCAGCTGGAGCTGGCAGGATCCGGTCTGGCCTGAAGCAGCGTCGTTGTCCTCCAGTGTGAGTTGCATGCCCATGCCCATGAGCTGCAGATGCACATCGGTGACCAGCATGGGCGCATCGCCCAGCGGCAGTTGTTGGGCCTGCTCGGAAAAAGGGGTCTTGAAGTCGGCTTGCTGCAAAAACGCGTCGCGCTTGAGGTCGCTCAGGATTTGCTGCGAGGCCGGATCGGTGGCCACCATCTGAGGGGTGTTCGATTCCATGCGGCCCACGGTTTGCAGCAGCACGGGCATCAGGCGCAAGGTCAGGCGGCGGGTCAGCCAGAAACGGAACTCCTGCCCCGTTTGGGTGTTCAGACGCAGCAACAGTCGGTCCTGGCGGTCGTTGTGGCTGACGTTGAGCTGATGGATCTGCATTTCTTGATTTTAGGCAAGATGTCCAGGCGCACATGCCCTTGAAATCGGGGTGGGTCGCCCAAAGGTGTCCGTCAAGGAGAAATTCCACCCATGCGAATCGACAAACTCACCACCAAATTCCAGGAAGCCCTGGCCGACGCCCAAAGTCTGGCCCTGGGCAACGACCATGCCTACATCGAGCCCGTCCATGTGCTGGCCGCCATGCTGCGTCAGCAGGACGGCCCGGGTGCCTTGCTGCAGCGTGCGGGCGTTCAGGTGCCCGCTCTGGCACAGGCGGCCGAAGCCGCCGTCAAGCGCCTGCCGCAAGTCAGCGGGCAGGAGCAGGTGCAGGTCGGGCCCGAGCTGGTCAAGCTGCTGCAGGCGGCCGAAAAAGAAGCCATCAAGCGAGGCGACAGTTTCATTGCCAGTGAGCTGTTTGTGTTGGTGCTGGCCGACAGCAAGAACGAAGCAGGTCGCCTGGCCAAGGAGCAGGGCCTGACGCGCAAGAACTTTGAAGCGGCCATCGAGGCCGTGCGTGGAGGACAAAACGTGAACAGTGCCGAAGCCGAAGGCCAGCGCGAGGCGCTCAAGAAATACTGCCTGGACCTGACCGAGCGCGCCCGCATCGGCAAACTCGACCCGGTGATCGGCCGCGACGACGAGATCCGCCGCGCCATCCAGGTGCTGCAGCGCCGCAGCAAGAACAACCCGGTGCTGATCGGCGAACCCGGCGTGGGCAAGACGGCGATTGTGGAAGGCCTGGCCCAGCGCATCGTGGCCGGAGAGGTGCCCGACTCGCTCAAGGGCAAGCGCGTGTTGAGCCTGGACATGGCCGCGCTGCTGGCCGGTGCCAAGTTCCGTGGTGAATTTGAAGAACGCCTCAAATCGGTGCTGAACGAACTGGCCAAGGACGAAGGCCAGACCATCGTCTTCATTGACGAGCTGAACAACATGGCGGGCGCCGGCAAGGCCGAGGGCGCGATGGACGCCGGCAACATGCTCAAGCCCGCGCTGGCGCGTGGCGAACTGCACTGCGTGGGCGCGACCACGCTCGACGAATATCGCAAGTACATCGAGAAAGACGCCGCGCTGGAGCGCCGCTTCCAGAAAATCCTGGTGGAAGAGCCGAGCGTGGAGGCAACCATTGCCATCCTGCGCGGCCTGCAGGAAAAATACGAAGTCCACCACGGTGTGGACATCACCGACCCGGCCATCGTGGCCGCAGCCGAACTCAGCCACCGCTACATCACCGACCGCTTCCTGCCCGACAAGGCGATTGACCTGATCGACGAGGCTGCGGCCAAGATCAAGATCGAGATCGACTCCAAGCCCGAAGTGATGGACAAGCTCGACCGCCGCCTGATCCAGCTGCAGATCGAGCGTGAGGCGGTGCGCAAGGAAACCGACGAGGCTTCGCAAAAACGCCTGGCCCTGCTCGAAGAAGAGATCGTCAAGCTCCAGAAGGAAGCGGCCGACCTTGAAGAGGTCTGGCATGCCGAAAAAGCCCAGGCCCAGGGCAGCAAACAGGTGCGTGAGCAGATCGACCAGTTGCGCCAGCAAATTGAAGAGCTGACCCGCAAGGGCGATTTCAACAAGGTGGCCGAGCTGCAGTACGGCAAGCTGCCCGAACTGGAAAAGCACCTGAAGGAAGCCCAGGCCAAGGAGTCGAGTGGCGAAGCCCAGGCGCCGCGCCTGCTGCGCACGCAGGTGGGTGCCGAAGAGATTGCCGAAGTCGTCTCTCGCGCCACCGGCATACCGGTCTCCAAGATGATGCAGGGCGAGCGCGACAAACTGCTGCAGATGGAAGGCAAGCTGCACGAACGCGTGGTGGGGCAGGACGAGGCGATTTCGGCTGTGGCCAACGCCATCCGCCGTTCGCGCTCGGGCCTGTCCGATCCGAACCGCCCCACGGGCTCCTTCCTGTTCCTCGGCCCGACCGGCGTGGGCAAGACCGAACTGTGCAAGGCGCTGGCCAACTTTCTGTTCGATTCGCCCGAGCACCTGGTGCGCATCGACATGAGCGAGTTCATGGAGAAGCACTCGGTGGCCCGCCTGATCGGCGCCCCCCCGGGCTATGTGGGCTACGAGGAGGGCGGCTACCTGACTGAAGCCGTGCGCCGCAAGCCGTATTCCGTCCTGCTGCTCGACGAGGTGGAAAAAGCCCACCCGGATGTGTTCAACATCCTGCTGCAGGTGCTCGACGATGGCCGCCTGACCGATGGCCAGGGCCGCACGGTGGACTTCAAGAACACCGTGATCGTGATGACGTCCAACATCGGCTCGCACCTGATCCAGGCCATGGTGGGTCAGCCATATGACGACATCAAGGACGCGGTGTGGGACGAACTGAAAAGCCACTTCCGCCCCGAGTTCCTCAACCGCATCGACGAGACCGTGGTCTTCCACGGCTTGGACGCGCAGCACATTGCCTCGATCGCCCGCATCCAGCTGCAGGCCCTGCGCGAACGCCTGGCCCGCATGGATTTGGAACTGGGCGTGAGCGAGCCGGCACTGGCCGAACTGGCCAAGGTCGGTTTCGATCCGGTGTTCGGTGCCCGCCCGCTCAAGCGCGCCATCCAGCAACGCATCGAGAACCCGCTGTCCAAGCTGCTGCTGGAAGGCCGTTTCCCACCCAAGACGCGGATTGATGTCTCGGTGGACCCGGTGCGTGAGCCGGGGGTGTTTGGCTTCGAAGGGCAGGCCATCGGCGGCTGATGGAACCTTGAGGGTCTTGTCCCGCAGGGGCTGCGGGCCGGGCGGTGGGGTCGTATGATCCCGCCTTCCGGCCCGTGGCCCTTTTGTTTTGCAGGATCTGCCCCCCATGACCACCGCCACACACGATTGCGCAGTGCCTCTGCGCCAGGACGCTTCCATCATGGGCCTGGTGGGCTTGGCCCACGCCAGTTCGCATTTTTCGCACCTGCTGCTGCCCATCATGTTCCCGGTGTTCATGAAGGAGTTTGGCTGGTCGTTTTCCGAACTCGGCTTGCTGTCCACCGTCTTCTTCGTGGTTTCGGGTGTGGGGCAGGCTTCGGCAGGCTTTGTGGTGGACCGTTTTGGTGCCAGACCCATCCTGTGGGCCTCGGTTGCATTGTTGCTGCTGGCTTGCCTGGTGGCGTCGGTGTCCACGGGCTATTCGGGCCTGGTGCTGGCGGTGGTGCTGGCGGGCTTGGGCAACTGCGCTTTCCATCCCGTGGACTTCACCATCCTGAACCAGCGCATTTCCGCGCCGCGTCTTGGCTACGCTTTCAGCGTGCATGGACTCACAGGCAATCTGGGCTGGGCGGCAGCACCGGTTTTCATGATGGGCATTTCGGCCCTGACGCATTGGCGCACGGCCTACCTGGCCGCAGCCTTCCTGTACGCAGGCATTTTGGCCTTGCTGGTGCTGCGCAAGGACTTGCTGCTGACCACGCCGCGCCCCAAGGCCCAGCCGGGCCACAGCGGTGAATCCGACCTGGCCTTCATCCGATTGCCAGTGGTCTGGTGGTGTTTTGCCTTCTTTTTGTTGTCCACCATGACCTTGGCTGTGATCCAGAATTTTTCGGTGCCCATTCTCAAGGCCATGCAAAACGTCAGCCTGGAGACCGCATCCATGACGCTCACGGCCTACATGCTGTGCGGTGCGGTGGGCATGTTTGGCGGGGGTTTTGTCGCAGCGCGTTTCCCACGCTGGAGTGACCGGGTGGTGGCTTTGTGCATGACAGCGGCTGCGTTGCTCATGGCCGTCTGTGCCAGCGGTGCGCTGGGTGGCACGGGCACGCTGGTGGTGTTGGCGGCCACAGGGTTTGCTGTGGGGATCGGTGGTCCGAGCCGCGACCTGATGATCAAGAAAGCCACGCCCAAAGGGGCCACTGGTCGCGTCTATGGCCTGGTGTATTCGGGGCTGGATGTGGGCTTTGCCATCTCGCCCATCCTTTTCGGGGCTTTCATGGACCGCGGCTGGTACGCCGCCACACTGCTGGGTGCGGCACTGGTGCTGCTGCTGAGTGTGGGCGCGGCCTTGGGTGTGGGCAGGCGCACCGCGCACTGAGCTTCTGCAGAGGCCGCGACCTCGCGGCTCAGGCGATGGGAACCCCTGCGACAGCCTGACGTAGCCGAGCGCTGCACAATACCTCACATGACTGCACCACTTGCTGGCCACCTGCTTGTTGAATGCCTCCTGGCCCAGGGCATCACCCATGCGTTTGGCGTGCCGGGCGAAAGCTATCTGGCCGTGCTGGACGGCTTCCATTTGTACCGCGACCGCATCCAATTCATCACTTGCCGGCAAGAGGGTGGGGCGGCCTTCATGGCCGATGCACAAGGGCGGTTGACAGGCCGTCCTGGTGTTTGCTTTGTGACCCGAGGCCCCGGTGCCACCAATGCCTCGATTGGCGTGCACACCGCCTTTCAGGACTCCACGCCGATGGTGCTGTTTGTGGGCGATGTAGCCAGCGACACGCGCGACCGTGAGGCTTTTCAGGAACTGGACTACACCCATTTCTTTGGTCCTTCGACCAAAGGCATGGCCAAGCGGGTGGAGCGCATTGACGACCCTCAACGCATCCCCGAATACATGGCCCGCGCCTTTGCCACCGCCATGAACGGTCGCCCCGGGCCGGTGGTGCTGGTCTTGCCTGAAGACATGCTCACGCGGCCGGTGCCCGATGTGCGGCCCCTGCCGCGCGTCGAGCCGGTACAGGCCTGGAGCGACCCGGGTGCGCTGCGCGACTTGCGCGAACTGCTGCTGCAAAGCCAGCGCCCGCTGGTGATTGCCGGTGGCGGTGGCTGGACGCCGCAGGCCGCGCAGGCGCTGCAGCGCTTTGCCGAGGCCTGGCAGTTGCCGGTGACCAATGCTTTTCGCTACCAGGACTGTTTTGACAACCGCCACCCGCTGTACGCGGGCGATGTGGGCATTGCCATCAACCCCAAGCTGGCGCAGCGCGTCAAGGAGGCGGACCTGATCATCGCCATCGGGCCGCGCCTGGGGGAGATGACCACCAGCGGCTACACCTTGCTGCAGGTGCCGCGCCCAGCGCAGAAGCTGGTGCATATCCATGCCAGCGCCGAAGAACTCAACCGGGTCTACCAGGCCGATCTGGCCATGTGCGCCACCATGAACGCGGCGGCCCGCAGCCTCGAGGTGCTGGCCGCGCCACCGCAGGTGCCATGGGCTGCCTGGACCGAGCAGGCCCATGCCGACTACCTGGGCAACCTGCAGCCTCAGCCGCTGCCAGGCCCGGTGAATATGCACGCCGTGGTGCAGAGTCTGCAAAAACATTTGCCCGAAGACGCGGTGCTGACCAATGGCGCAGGCAACTTTGCCACCTGGGTGCACCGCTTTTACAAGCACCCAGGTCTGGCACAGGGACACAAGGTACAGCTCGCGCCGACCTCGGGTGCCATGGGCTACGGCGTGCCTGCTGGTGTGGCGGCCAACCTGCTGACGGGCCGTGTGGCATTCACCATTGCCGGGGACGGCGACTTTCTGATGACGGGGCAGGAGCTGGCCACAGCCGTGCAGCACGGCGGCAAGAGCATTGTGGTGTTGCTCAACAACGGCATGTACGGCACGATTCGCATGCACCAGGAGCGCGAGTACCCCGAGCATGTGTCAGGCTCCAGCCTGTCCAATCCCGACTTCGCAGCGCTGGCCCGTGCCTATGGCTATGCAGGGGTGCGCATCACCCACACCGACGAATTCGAGCCGGAGTTGCTCAAGGCCCTGGCCCGCTCCGAGGGGACGCTGATCGAGATCATGCTGGACCCCGAGGTGATCACCACCCGTGCCACGCTCGGATCCATCCGGCAGGCGGCGCTTGGCAAGCGCTGACAGTGCTTTCACAATCTCAGGACAACAAAAAACCCGCCGAGGCGGGTTTTTTGTTGGGCGATCAAAGCATCACTTGAGGTGCTTGCCGATCAGGCCGGCCATTTCGAACATGGTGACCTGGGCCTTGTTGAAGACGGCCTTGAGTTTTTCGTCGGCATTGATGGCGCGCTTGTTCACGGCATCTTGCAGGCCGTGCTTCTTGATGTACGCCCACATCTTGCTCACCACCTCGGTACGGGCCAGGGGGGTGGAGCCGACCACGGCGGCCAGTGCGGCGCTGGGGGTCAGGGCCTTCATGAAGGCGGCGTTGGGCGTGCGCTTTTTGGCGGGGGCTTTTTTAGCAGGTGCTGCTTTTTTGGCGGGAGCGGCTTTTTTGGCCGGAGCCTTGGCGGCTACTTTTTTGGCCGGAGCAGCTTTTTTGGCTGCGGGCTTTTTGGCCGGTGCTGCTTTTTTAGCGGGTGCAGCTTTTTTGGCCGGGGTCTTCTTTGCAGTTGCCATGAATGTTTCCTTTGATCGGAAGAGGTTCAGCGCTGTCAACGTGATGTCACCAGCTTTGCGCATGCTAATGGAGAAGTGGCGCCTTTCCAAGCAGAAAAATCATTTTCTGCCTGTGTTTGTTGCGGATTTGTCGTATGCGCGCCTCACTCTGCGGCCGTGGTCTTGGGCGTGCACGGGATAACCCTGCCAGAGCAGCGTAAGTTGGGGCTGGCCCAATGTGCGGTCAAGCCGCAGTTGGCGAGCGATGCGGTCACTGGCACCGGGAAACATAGAGGAGTGAGCAACATGTCGATTTCTTTTTCCACCTGCGATCTGTGCGATGCGCACAAGGATGACCACAGCGGCGCGTTTCGCGTGTTGGCGCCGGGCTTTCAGGACTTCGGTGGCGTGAGCACGTTTGCGGGTCAGGTGGTGACGGTGCGCTGCCACGAAGACAACAGCATCGTCAAACAGATTCTGGAGCGCGAAGCCGGGCAAGGACGTGTGCTGCTGGTGGACGGCGCGGGCAGTGTCAACCGTGCACTGATGGGCGGCAGCATTGCAGCTGCAGCGGCGCGCAATGGTTGGGCGGGTGTGGTGGTGTTTGGCGCGGTGCGCGATGTGGCCGAGTTGCGCGCAGCACCGATGGGGGTCCGTGCTCTGGCCCTGGTGCCCATGCCTACCTCCAGAGCAGGCCAAGGTCAGCGCGATGTGGTGCTGAACGTGGCAGCCTGCACCGTCCGTCCCGAGGAGTGGCTGTATGCCGATGCAGATGGCATGGTGGTCAGCGACCGCCCATTGCATGCCATTTCATGATTGAATTTTATTTTCCACAATGAGAAATTTCTTGGCTTCTGCCATGTGCTTTATTTCTCAATATGGAAAATTACTTTTCACATTGAAAAATTGTTGTCGTAACTTATTGATAATAAACAAAATAAAAAATATCTTGTATAAGACACAAGACGTTCATCAAGTCTTATACAAGAGTTAAGATGGAGGCATCGGTAGCGCACTTGCAAAGTGTCTGCCGCCCGATTTCACTTCAACCTTGTCAGGAGCTTCACATGCCTCAGAACATCACCGAACAAATGAGCCGCGAACAGCAAATCGCCGCCCTCGAAAAAGACTGGGCCACCAACCCCCGATGGAAAGGCGTCAAGCGTGGCTACTCCGCTGCTGACGTTGTGCGCCTGCGCGGCAGCATGCCCATCGAACACACCCTGGCCAAGCGCGGCGCCGAGAAGCTGTGGGACAAAGTCAACGGTGGCGCCAAAAAAGGCTACGTGAACGCCTTCGGTGCCATCTCTGCTGGCCAAGCCATGCAACAAGCCAAGGCCGGCCTCGAAGCCGTGTACCTGTCGGGCTGGCAAGTGGCCGCCGACGGCAACACCTCCGAGACCATGTACCCCGACCAGTCGCTCTACGCCTACGACTCGGTGCCGACCATGGTGCGCCGCATCAACAACACCTTCAAGCGCGCCGACGAAATCCAGTGGGGCCGTGGCATCAACCCCGGCGACAAGGAATTCATCGACTACTTCCTGCCCATCGTGGCCGACGCTGAAGCCGGTTTCGGCGGCGTGCTCAACGCCTTCGAACTGATGAAGAACATGATTGCCGCTGGCGCTGCCGGCGTGCACTTCGAAGACCAGCTCGCTGCCGTCAAGAAGTGTGGCCACATGGGCGGCAAGGTGCTGGTGCCCACGCAGGAAGCCTGCGAAAAACTGATCGCTGCCCGTTTCGCCGCTGACACCATGGGCGTGCCCACCCTGATCCTGGCCCGCACCGACGCGGAAGCCGCCAACCTGATCACCAGCGACCACGACGCCAACGACAAGCCTTTCCTGACCGGCGAGCGCACGCAAGAAGGCTTCTACCGCGTCAAGAACGGCCTGGAGCAATCCATCAGCCGTGGTGTGGCCTACGCGCCCTACGCCGACCTGGTGTGGTGCGAAACCGGCGTGCCCGACATCGGCTTCGCCCGTGAATTCGCTCAGGCCGTGCACGCTGCCTGCCCCGGCAAGCTGCTGTCCTACAACTGCTCGCCATCGTTCAACTGGAAGAAGAACCTCAACGACAAGCAAATCGCTTCGTTCCAGGACGAGCTGTCGGCATTGGGCTACAAGTACCAGTTCATCACGCTGGCCGGTATCCACATCAACTGGTACAACACCTTCCAGTTCGCCCACGCTTACGCCCGCGGCGAAGGCATGAAGCACTACACCGAGATGGTGCAGGAGCCCGAATTCGCCGCCCGCGAAAAAGGCTACACCTTCGTGTCGCACCAGCAGGAAGTCGGTG
>JACCDW011005140.1_pt1 | contig 20598 bp, 17 predicted proteins | sample 7449781 | NCBI WGS metagenome assembly JACCDW01 (sample SAMN15323449, study PRJNA562643) | freshwater metagenome | isolation source: river surface water | place: USA:Blue River Watershed | collected 2017-08-18
TACCACTTTCCACCCATTCCACTGTAGCCGAAACAACCATTTCAAACAAGAAAAACCCTATGGAAATCAAGCAAGCCAAGTATTTAGGAAGTTGGCAACGTAACGACCAAATGACACATACAGACCTGCCCGAATTTGCATTTATCGGCCGTTCAAACGTAGGTAAAAGTAGCTTGATTAATATGCTTACCAACCACAAAGGCTTGGCAAAAACAAGTTCAACACCCGGTAAAACGCAATCTTTAAATTTATTTTTATTGAATGAGATTATACAATTTTGTGATTTACCTGGGTACGGTTATGCCAAAGTAGGCAAGGCAACTCGCCAAGCTTTTTCCAAAATGATTGAGTATTACTTAAAAGACAGACCCAATTTATACTGTTTATTTATATTGGTGGACTTACGTATAGAGCCGCAGGCATTGGATATAGAATTCATAAATAAATGCGGCGAATGGGGAATCCCATTTGTCATTGTTGGAACGAAAGCAGATAAATTAAAATCTGCCGCTGTTCAATCTGCCTTAACCACCTATCAAGAAGCCCTTTCAGAACATTGGAACCAAACTCCTCCATTTATTGTAAGCAGTAGCGAAGATAAAATTGGTAAAAATGAAATTTGGAAGGTTATCGCAGATGCGTTAAAGTCATGAGCAGAAAACTATAAGAATTATAAGTGAAAATGGTTTAGTACTTCCGGACTAAGCCGTTTCATTAACAACAATCTACTGTGAAATTACTCAAGCCGTGGGACACAGCCAATATCAATCATTACAGACGATCGCCTGTTCGAAATAACCACTGATGAGAAGCCGATATCAACGCATGCATAGGAATCTTGGTATGGTCTAAATCAGTACTCTCGATAAATGAATGTAATTCTGCTTGTAAATCAGGTGCGGTAACCAAATTACGGCAAGTAGCTGCGCGCGCAGCACACAACCATTCAATTGCTAGAATTTGCTCTACGTTAGCAATCACCTTCATGAGTTTAATGGCAGCATTTGCGCCCATACTCACATGATCTTCTTGACCATTACTACTTACTATGGAATCTACAGAAGCGGGTGTACAAAGTTGCTTGTTTTGACTTGCCAATGCGGCGGCCGTATACTGTGCGATCATATAACCACTATCAATTCCGGCATCTTCTGCTAGATACGGCGGTAAATCTCGTTGACCGCTTACCAGTAAAAACGTTCGTCTTTCGCTGATGCTACCAATTTCGGACAACGCCATTGCCGCATAATCTAAAGTTAACGCTAGGGGTTGACCATGGAAATTACCCCCACTTAATACCATGTTTTCTTCTTCAAAAACATTGGGATTATCTGTAACTGCATTTAACTCTCGCTCCCAAATATTAAAACAATGTTTCAAAGCATCCATCGAAGCACCATGTACTTGAGGAATACAGCGGAAACTGTACTGATCTTGTACTTGTTTTTTGGGCTGTTTAATATTGGGAGATTGCTCTAAGATATTTAAAATCTCCGCTGCAACTTCTAGTTGCCCTTGTTGATTTCGAACACGATGAATTGGTGCATAAAATGGTTCAATCCTACAATCAAAAGCATCAATACTCAAAGCAGAAATCCAAGGTAGTAATTGTTGAATTTTCGAAATTAAACCGTATGCTTCCAAAGCATGTGAAAGCATAAATTGGGTTCCATTGATTAAGGCTAATGCTTCTTTAGGACCCAAAACCAAAGGCTCCCAACCTTTTGATTGTAACCAATTTTCACCAGATAACACCGGACCACCCGGCAATTCAACCAAACCTTTACCAATTAAAGGAAGTACCATTTGTGATAACGGTGCCAGATCTCCCGATGCCCCCAAAGAACCCTGTTCAAAGACCAACGGCAATGCACCCTCATTAAACATCGCAGCCATTCGTTCAAACAACACAGGTCTCACCGCGGAATAGCCTTTGCTCATGTTTAACAGCTTTAACCACAGCATAATTTTCACTCTGCCTCTAGGCAATAGCTCACCTACTCCCGAAGCGTGTGTAATCAATAAATTTTGCTGTAAATCCCCCAATCTACTATCCGAAATCACCACATTTTGCAAAGATCCAAAACCTGTATTTACCCCATACACTGGGGCAGTTGCTTCACTTAAGTACCTTTGCAAAAAAGCAACACTTGCTTCCATTTGAGCACGGACATCATCCGTTAAATCAACCGGTTGTTGGATTGCCATCAAGGCTTCGTCCAATTGGTAATGCTGTTTCATTATTTTGGAAAATTATGGGTAACCTGTTCCCCAGTAGCTAAATTTTTCATCACGTAAGTATGTTGATCTTTTTCGGTTTCGCCAATTATAATTGCATACCCAAAATTTCTCTGATTCGCATAATCCAACTGCTTTTTCAATTTTGGAGTTCCAGGATACAATTCTACACTCTCCCCTCTATTTCTCAATACAGAACAAAGTTCATATGCATAATCCAAACACGCGTCATCCATGGCACACACCAGACTAGTATTCATTTTTTCTGTATTGGCCGATGGCAACAAAGTAGCAGCTTGGAGCACATCAAAAATTCTATCTAAACCAAATGAAACCCCAACGCCAGAAACATCCTTCAATCCAAACATTCCTGTTAAGTTATCATATCTCCCCCCTCCACCAATACTGCCTATTTTAAAATCCGAAGGAACCTTCTCATCATTAACAACCACCTCCATTACTGTTCCAGTGTAATAACTCAACCCTCTAGCAAGAGAAACATCTAATTCAACATTGGAATTTGACCGTATTAATTTCAATATCCGCTGAATATCTGCAATTCCATTTCTCAGTCGCTCTTGATATTCTTCCACTTCTACCGACTGCACAAAACGCTCTAACGCAATTAATTTTTCTTGATTGGATTTTAATTGTTGTGTACTTTCCAAAAAATGCCAAGCTTGTACCGTATTGTTCAACCCTCTTTCTATCAACTCCTTTACCACCCCATCACTGCCAATTTTATCGGCCTTATCAATTACTATCATGAACTGTTGCCATGATTCTGAGGAACCAGCCATCGGGACAAATGCATCCAAGATTCCACGGTGATTAATCCTAATTGTTACTCCCAAGTTCAATGCAGCAAAAACCTCTTGATACATTTCTATCAATTCTGCTTCTGATACAATTGAATTTGCACCTACCACGTCAATATCACACTGCCAAAATTCTCGATACCTGCCTTTCTGCGGACGATCTGCACGCCAAACCGGTTGCATTTGATATCGTTTGAATGGAAAATTAATTTTATCCCGATTCATAACAACAAACCGGGCCAATGGAACCGTCAAATCGTAACGAAGTCCTCTGTCCGATATGGAATTTACTACCGCCTTAGAATTTCTTTGCAATAAAATTTGCTCATCTGTTTTGGACAAGAAATCTCCAGAATTTAACACTTTAAACAGGAGTTGATCCCCTTCATCACCGTATTTCCCTTGCAAGGTCTTCAAATTCTCCAGTGCCGGGGTTTCCAAGGCACCAAAACCATGCAATTCAAATACTTGCTGCATTTTTGACAAGATATATTTGCGTTGTTTCATGGTTTCAGGACTAAAATCTCTAGTACCTGAAGGCAAACCCGGTTTTTCCATGGTGCAAATTTACTGCTCCAAGCGAAGTTTGAAGAATTTGTTGCGAAAAATGCAAAAATAAGAATCGGTTTGGCATACTATTTGGAATTACCTTTGTTGATATGAAAAATTTAGTATTCGCCTTTTTCGTTGCTGCCATGTTCCCTTTTTCATCTGCCTTTGCGCAGGAATCCGCAGCTCCATCTGAAGCGCCTTCCGTTCAAGTTAAGAACATAGACGGAGGTGCCATCAATTTCAATAGTTCGATTGAAAAAGGCAAGATTACCATTGTTTCATTTTGGGCAACCTGGTGTGGCCCTTGTATCAAAGAATTACAAGCCATTGATGAACATTACGCAGAATGGCAGGAAAAATACAATTGCAAATTAGTTGCAGTGAGTATCGATGATGCAAGGAACTCCAGAAAAGTAAAACCTAAAGTATTAGCTGAAAATTGGCAGTATCAAATTATATTAGACGAGAACATGGATTTGGCGCGTGCTATGAATGTTAATAATCCCCCTATGACTTTCGTCTACGACCAAAATGGCAAACTTGTTCATTCACACCAAGGTTATATGCCAGGCGCCGAAGAAGAACTAGAGCAAATCATAGCAGGTTTGGCAAAGAAATAAGCTCATTTCTAATCGGCATATTTAGTCCGATTTAGACAATACTAGAAACTTCAGATTACCATGCTACTTCTTCCCATTTAGGTATAGCAGCGTTAGTTTGAATTTGAATCCCTTTGACACCAGCACTATTAGCCGCTATTACATCGCGCTCCCTATCCCCTATCATCAGTGATTGACTGGGATCGATTCGATATGTGTGCAAAGCTTTTTCTATCATCAAACTTCCCGGTTTTCTACACAAACATTTACCAGAAAAATCAGGATGATGCGGACAATAATAAAAATCCGTAATTCTAAATCCAGAGGCGATACATAAGCCTTGAAGATATTGATGCATCGCCTCCACTTCATCTCGGTGATACAATTGTTTATCTAAACCGCCTTGATTGGTTATCACAATCAAAAGGTAACTCTTCAAATGCCATGATTTCAGGGTTTCAACCACCCCCGGTAACACTTCAAATTCTGCCAACGATTTGGTATAATCTCCCGGATCGTGATTTATTACTCCATCGCGATCCAGAAATAATGCTTTTTTATACAAATCAGACAATTCCTGTCCCATAATTCCGTGCAAAATACCGTATTTTCGCATATAAATTAATTAACCATGGCGAAAAATCCCTTGGTAATAATACCAACCTACAACGAAATTGAAAACATCGAAAAAATGGTGCGCACGGTGTTTGCCTTGCCCAGAATTATCGATTTATTAGTTGTAGACGATAATTCGCCCGATGGAACTGCACAATGTGTGGAAGGTTTAATGTCGGAATTCAACACAGCAACGGATGACGGACAACCAAGATTAAACATCTTAAAAAGACAAGGTAAAAGCGGATTAGGCACTGCCTACATTGCCGGATTTCATTGGGCTTTAGACAAGGGCTACAAGTATATCTGTGAAATGGATTGCGACTTCTCGCACCCTGTAGATCAACTCCCAAACTTAATAGCGAAATGCGAAGCGGGTGCTGATGTGTGTGTTGGATCTCGTTACGTTGGCGGTGTGGTTAATGTTGTTAATTGGCCAATGGGACGCGTATTGATGAGTTATTATGCGTCAAAATATGTCCAATTTATCACCGGATTAAAAATTGCCGATACTACAGCCGGTTTTGTATGCTATAAGCGGGGTGTTCTTGAAAATATCAACATCGACAAGATCAAATTCCGCGGATATGCCTTCCAAATTGAAATGAAATTCCGATCCAAAAAGAAGGGATTTTCTATTGTTGAACATCCTATTATTTTCACCGATAGAACTGCTGGAACTTCTAAAATGAGTACAAAAATTTTCCGCGAAGCACTGTTCGGTGTAATTGAATTAAAGTTAAAGAGTATTTTCGGACAGATTTAACTGTCTCATATTTCTGTAACTTTAAATGCCCCCAAAACAAGACATTAAGAAGGATCTTTTTTCAGCGCTCTTTGTAGCGGTAGCATCCTATCTTTTTATTTCCATAACCAAGAATCCCTTTCCACTCACTTCGGATGAATGTTTTTCCTTGTACCACGCTCAATTCCCTATTCCCACAATTTGGAAAGAATTAAGTAAGGGAAACAATCCCCCATTATTTGAAACAGTTCTTCACTTTTGGATACATGTTTCGGGATACACGGAAGTTGCTATAAGAAACCTACCAACCATTATAACCTCAATAACAGCAGGATTACTTTGGCTACTTTCACAGCAAATAAACAAATCCAAATTAGCCAATGCACTTGCAGTATTTTTTTTTGTAGGCAGTAATACAATCTTGCTATTCTCGCAGGAAATTAGGGCGTATAGCTTACTCTTGTTATTTACAGTTTTAGTTCAACTTTTATGGTTAACTCCAACGATTAATAAGACTAAACTCCATAAGGTATTGTGGGCCATTTGTGCCGCGGCCTTGGTATATACCCATTTTTTTGGTTTTTGGATATTGTTAATCCAAGGGCTTTTTGAACTATCAGAATTAATAAATCAAATAAAACAAACACCCTCCAGTAAAAGGAAAATTGGACAAACAATTGTAGCACAATTTTGGCCTTGGTTGATATTATTATTCTTATATGCCCCATATTTACAAGTAGTGATATTCCGATTCGTGGACTCTGCCAGCAGTGGGACATGGATGGAACCTGCTCCATGGGCAGCCCCTTATTTTACTTTATGGAAGTTCACCAATATTCCTGTGGCCGTCTTCCCTACAATCCTACTGTTACTGATAAATATTAAATCAGTAATATCAAGAAGTCCAATCGACGCGAATAATAATGCCGATACCAACAAAACTGAAAAATATCTAATAGCAAGTTTTTTGATTCCTTTCTTGGGAATGTGGTTAATAAGTTTGCCAAGCCCTTGGTGTGTTCCAATGTTCAACGAGCGATATGCAAGTTTTGTGCTACCCTCCTTAGTGCTTGCTATTGCTTCCCCGTTGAAAGGAATTAATATTTCCCGTTCAAGTATTTCCAAAAATAAAACACTCTTTTTTCTGTGGATGATTTTATTAATTAGTCAATTTAGTTTTAGAACCATCTCAGTTAACCAAAATATCGATGTTACCACTGCAGTTCGACAGGTAAAAAACAGAGAGAACGCTTCCGTAATATTAGAACCCGATCATGCTGCTTTCCAATGGTTGTATTATACCAATCAAACCAAATTTAAACATTGGCGTTCGGATTCTATCTATCATCACATGGCACAGCAATTAATTCAAGAAAAAGTCTATATATTGAAAACCACAAAGAGTTTGGATAGTTTCGGATTACAGGATGCTCCCAACTTATATTACGCCCATTTGGATAATCGCAAAACAGAACACACCCAAATGATTGAGAAACAACTACAAAAGAATTTCATCATTCAGCCGTTCCCTTTCTCAATTGACGGAAATAATCATACCAAACTAAAATCAAAAACTTCCGAACTCTGGAAACTTGCCCCCAAACTTTGAGAATTTCAATTCATTTTCTGGCAAAACCTATTTCGATGGTCTAGCAATTTTTCCAACTGGCGGAATGAAATTTGAATTTTAATAAATTCAAAGTAGCTTGTTCGCATCTACTTACTTAATCAACTATATTTGCGCAACTTTTCTAATGGAAGGCGAACCTCGAAGTTGTAATTTAATCCATGCTACGCGTCTACTATCAGCGTCAGAATCGCGTGCACAAAGTGCAAACTCTGTCTCAGCTTGAGACATTGGAGGGATTAATTTGGATTGATTTACAGAATCCCACTACATCAGAAATTCGAGATGTTGAAGCAAACTTCGAATTTAAGTTTCAGTCTAGACAAGAACAGGTAGAAATTGAAAGTTCTTCGCGTTATTTTGAAACCGACGATGAAATAATCGCAAACTCCAACTTTCTACAATTCGATCAAGATAGTACGCATTTTATTTCCAATGCTGTTTCCTTTATTCTTCAAGACGATATCCTTTTCACCTATCGCGATGCTGATTTAGGCGCGTTTTCTGATTGCGTTAAGAAGATAAAAGGCTCCGGAAAATCCTTTCACACTGGAAGGCAGATTTTAGCAACCTTGCTTGAAATGGGGGCGGATAATGATGCGGATTTATTAGAGAACTTAGCACGACAAGTTAGTAGTTTGTCAAAAGACATGAGCTTCGATCGTGATCCCGATGAAGATCTTATTCTCGCCATTTCAAGACTACAGGAATTAACCATGGAACTCCGGCAAAATGCGGTCGATAAACAACGAGTATTGAGCGCAATTTTAAAAAGCCGTGAATTTACTGGGGATGATTACGAACGATTACGTATTGTAATCAAGGATATCAACTCGTTAATTGATCATACTAGTTTCAATTTTGAGAGATTGGAATATTTGCAAAACACTTTTATGGGTCTTGTAAATATCGAGCAGAACAAAATCATCAAGATTTTTACTGTGGCATCCGTAATTTTCATGCCCCCTACCCTAATTGCCAGTGTTTATGGCATGAATTTCGGAGATAATCAACCCGAATTCGGATGGAAATATGGCTATCTTTGGGCATTAGGATTAATGGTTTTATCCTCCTTGGGTACCTTATACTTTTTCAAACGCCGTCGTTGGTTGTAATCTGAATTTTCTGCAATTCAGCTACATAATACAAACACTCAGCAAATAAAAACGTTGCTATTATTAAACTTCGCTGATATAATGCTAATATGCCAGTAAAAATATCTCTACTGAAAATTATTTTCTTGATTCAGGTATTCTTATTGGGAACCTTTTTGGTTTCTTTTACAGAGCAAGATGCTAAAATTATTCGGGACAATTACCGAAAAGCTTTAACCAGCGAATCGGATATCAGTATATTCAAAAATTATTCAGCAAAACACCAAAACAGTGCTTTGGGAAAAGCTTACTTTGGGACTGCTTTAGCGTTAGAAGCGAGAGCAGCTTGGTCACCTTCCACCAAATTAAGCAATGCAAAAGCGGCATTTGCGTCGCTGAATGACGCCGTCAAACTTGACGCAAAAAATATAGAAATTCGTTTTTTACGACTAAGCTTCGCTCATGGTACTCCCGATTTTTTATCGATGAAAACCTATATCGCTGAAGACAAAAAAATATTTTTGCAAGGGAATATAAAAAACCATGCTATTGGAGATATCATGCAAAAATTCATGGCAAATAGCGGACTTTTTACCGCTGCAGAAAAATCATCAATTAAATAATCGAAGATTAAACAAACAACAGGTATTCAAACACCTTGGATACCTGTTGTAGAGTTATTATTAATCATACCCAAATTCTAGGCAATCCAGAAACAAATTAACGTTGAATTTACGATTCAATAGCGGCAATCCCTGGCAGTACTTTACCCTCAAAATACTCCAATAAGGCACCGCCACCTGTACTTACGTAGCTCACCTTATTATCAAATCCAAACTTGTAAACTGCTGCGGCACTGTCTCCTCCTCCAATTAAACTAAATGCGCCCTTCTCCGTAGATTCCGCTACTGCTTCTGCCACTGTTTTTGTACCCGAGGCAAATGCGTCCATCTCAAATACTCCCATTGGACCATTCCACAAAATCGTTTTACTAGAATTTAGCACAGCAGAAAATGCGGTTTGCGCTTTGGGCCCAATATCTAATCCCATCCAACCATCCGAAATTGCTCCGCTTTCCGCTACTGCCGTAGATGCATCGGCGGCAAACTTATCAGCGATTACAGAATCCATTGGCAAATGAATTTGTACTCCTTTCTCTGCTGCCTTTTTTAATATGTCAAGACAGGTATCTAAGCGATCTTGCTCGCATAGACTATTCCCAATTAGACCCCCTTGCGCTTTGAAAAAGGTATATGCCATTCCACCACCGATTAATATATGGTCCGCTACATTTAACAAATTCTCTACAATAAGAATTTTATCGCTCACTTTTGCACCACCAACAATGGCGGTAAAGGGTCGTTGAGGGTTTTTCATCACTTGATTTGCATTTTCAACTTCCTTCGCCATTAAATAACCAAACGCTTTTTTACCTGTAAAAAACTGCGCTATTACGGCGGTTGAAGCATGTGCTCTGTGTGCGGTACCAAATGCATCGTTTACATAAAACGTTCCATAAGAAGCTAATCGCTCACTAAAGCCAACATCCCCTTTTTCTTCTTCTTTATAAAATCTTAAATTCTCTAACAGAAGCACCTCGCCAGCTAACAATTCAGCCGATTGTAGCTTTGCATCCTCGCCCATGCAATCGGCAGCAAATTTCACTGGTTTAGACAACAATGAACCCAGGTGATTTACCAAGTGCTTTAATGAATATTTGTCTGTGGGTCCTTCTTTTGGACGTCCTAAATGGCTCATCAATATTACACTACCACCATCATTTAAAATTTTATTTATGGTAGGCAATGCTGCAGTTATACGAGAATCATCAGTAATTGAAAATGACGCATCCAACGGAACGTTGAAGTCTACTCTTACCAATACTTTTTCTCCAGAAAAATTGAAATTATCTACGGTATTCATAACTTTTAATAGGTTTCAAGCAACTAGCTTGTAATATTTTTTTAGCTGGCAATAATCTGTTTTAACAAGGCCGACATACTCACGCGAGAATCCAGCAAATTCTTTAAGTCTTCAATTTTCACTCGGGTTTGCTCCATAGTATCTCGATCTCTAACGGTCACATCGCCTTGAGCCAAGGAGTCATGATCTACGGTAATGCAAAACGGTGTACCGATGGCATCCATTCTGCGATAGCGCTTCCCTATGCTGTCTTTATCTTCGATATACACGTTGTAATCCAAACGCAGTTGATTGTAAATGGATTCCGCTAATTCGGGTAAACCATCTTTTTTCACCAATGGTAAAATAGCCGCCTTAACTGGTGCAACTGCAGGATGTAACTTCAATAAAACACGCGTGTCTCCATCAACTGTTTCTTCCTGATATGCTTCGCATAAAGCCAATAAAAACAATCGATCTAATCCGATAGAAGTTTCCACCACATATGGAATATAACTTTCGTTAGTCTCTGGGTCGAAATAGCGTAATTTTTTACCACTAAATTCTTCATGTCTCCCTAGATCGAAATCGGTACGTGAATGAATACCTTCCACTTCTTTAAATCCAAAAGGAAATTGGTATTCGATATCTACCGCCGCATTAGCATAATGCGCTAATTTAACGTGATCGTGGTACCGATAATGAGATGGATTAATGCCCAAGGCAATATGCCATTGTAATCGTTGTTTCTTCCACGATTCATACCATTGAAGTTCGGTACCTGGTTTTACAAAAAACTGCATCTCCATCTGTTCAAACTCCTTCATTCTCATAATAAATTGTCTGGCAACGATTTCGTTACGGAATGCTTTACCGGTTTGAGCAATACCAAATGGCAATTTCATTCTTCCAGTTTTCTGCACGTTCAAGAAATTTACAAAAATCCCTTGAGCCGTTTCTGGACGCAAATACAATTGATCTTCACCATTTTCAATGGCGCTCATTTGTGTACTGTACATCAAATTGAATTGACGAACATCGGTCCAATTCTTTGAGCCGCTGATGGGACAAACAATACCTTCTTCTTCTATTAAGGATTTTATGCTTGCCAAATCACCCGATTCCAACCCCTGTTTTAATCGCTCATCGATAGCGTCTATTTTCTGCTGATATTCAACAACACGAGGGTTGGTTTGTCTGTACAAAGTTGCATCAAACGTCTCACCAAAACGCTTAGCCGCTTTATCTATCTCTTTTTCAATTTTCTGACGAATTTTCTCCTGATGATCTTCCAATAAAACATCCGCTCTGTAACGTTTTTTACTGTCTTTATTATCAATCATTGGGTCATTAAATCCATCCACGTGTCCACTTGCTTTCCAAGTTTTTGGATGCATAAAAATGGCCGCCTCAATCCCTACAATGTTCTGATTTAACTGCGTCATGGATTTCCACCAATATTGACGCAAATTATTTCTTAATTCTACCCCATTTTGACCGTAATCATACACAGCCGCTAACCCACCATAAATATCGCTTGATGGAAATACGAAACCGTATTCCTTGCAATGGGAAATTACTTTTTCAAAAATCTCTGAGCTCATTCGGCCGCAAAGTTAGAATTTATTCTTCCACATCATACTCTCTACCGGACGATTTGGTTGACCCGAATATTTAGCATTAGCTTTTGTATTGTATGGTACCAAAATTTCACCCTCTACAGGAAAATAAATCAACTGTCCAATGGGCATTCCCGCATATACTCTTACCGGTTTTTTAACTGAAATCTCTAAGGTCCAATTACCGCAAAATCCAACGTCTCCTTTGCCCGCTGTAGCGTGGATATCTATACCCAATCTACCGGTGGAACTTTTACCTTCTAAAAAAGGAACATGTGCATGGGTTTCAGTATATTCCAATGTTACTCCCAAATAAAATACATCGGGTTGTAATACATACCCTTCTTCAGGAATATCGAAATGTTCGATGGTATTATGTTTTTTAGCATCCAACACTTCATCGGTGTAAATCGCTAAATGCTTACCGAGATGCACATCGTAACTGTTGCTACCAAGACAAGATCTATCATAAGGTTCTACTTTAATCCTACCGGCTTCAATTTCTTCCAGTATGCGTTTATCGCTGAGAATCATAACGCAAATATAAGTAGCCCCGATTAGGAATTCACGCAGCCCACCAAAAATCAACCCTTTCTACCCATAGATTGGCAAAGTTTGCAAACTCATAAAAATGATTTGCAAATTCTACCAGAAGATAGCGATGTATCCATATCAATCAAAACAAATCAGGAGTTAATCGATCCGGAAAAACTATAATGTTGAAACGGTTCTATTTCCTAATTTTCGGGTGTATGTAAAGCTAGGTAAAAATAAAAACTTATTACCCGGGCCTGCGGTATAGGTAGTCTCTACTCCCAAATAATCAAAAACAGGTCGCTCAAATCGATCGCCGTATTCCCAATACGAAGACACCCCGAAACTCCAAGCATTGGCCCTTGATTTTAATCCAATTAAACGGAACTGTATGCTTGTAAACAAGGTGTTTCGCTTCAACATTTCGTTATAATTCACCACTGGTGCAGGCACCCATTCCCCAGTCACTGCTTGTTCAAACGTCATGTATTTACCTTGTACATTTCGATCTCTATTATTGAGCCAAACTTCACCAACTACATAAAAGTTCGAGTTTACCGCCCAAGACGCTCCGATATTAGTCATTAAACTACTGCCATCAATCTCCGAAGACGTTAAATACCCTAATCCGATGGTTGCATTTCTAAAATCGTTTCCCAAGGTGTACAGAACCTGCAGATTATTACCCCATTTCTGATTTTCAGACTGTGTAAAAAAACCAAAAACCGTAGTATTGGTTGCTGCGATGGCATGCCCAAATAACGATGGTTTTTTATTCAATTGTAAACTAATCTTAGGGTTGATATAGGCAAAAAACGGAAGCGCGTAACCTACTCCAATGGCCATATTTTCTCCAACTCCCATGTAGAAATCATTAAAAGCAACATTGTAATTTTGATAATATACATGTTGATTTTTTATCGGTAATGCCGATTGCATAAATGCATATCGCCAGGAATGGAAATTGGTAACGGAAGGATCTTCGATTCTACCCAATAATTCCGAAGTTTTAATGAGTTGCGTTTTTAATTCTTCCTTAATCTTTTTTATTACTATAGTATCCTTTTTAGGCTTAACGGTATCAAGGCCGATATTATTACAATATAGCAGACCATTCAATCCACATGGATAAGGAATTCGACCATCCCTTGATGTATAAAATTTTGAAAAAGCGCTGGATAATCCTGAAATTTCTTTTGCAACACCTTCACTAGGATTCACCGTTGATAGCAAAATAAGAGCAGCGGTAAAAAACCGGAATTTCCACATTGCAAAACCAAAATATTTTTTTAGAAGATTTCTATGTACCCCCATGAATTTCAGCGGTAAAATTAATGCCAAAATAATGGCTAGCAAAATTGGGTAATGCCCCATAAAATTCCTTGTCTATCGTCTCCAACAGAAAGTAACCAATGAACTTGAGCTGGGTTTTGGGAAAATTTCTCGGAAGCCTGCATTTCTGTCAACCATTTTTTACCCTCTTCCGAAATCCATAACACTGAATTAACCGAATGCGTGTGCCCAACTTCCCCGGCAAATTTTTCGCGATTAATTACTTTTATTAATTGCACGCTAGTTGATGTCTCCGCATCCGTTTCCCACTGCCACAATTTAATCGACTTATCCATAGATCCTGTAGCAAACCACGGCAAAATAGGATGTTTAGACAACCCATGAATGGTACCGAGATGCGCAGGGACTGCAGAAATTAACTGTGAATTCTGAAACAATCGTACGTGAGCATCCCGTCCTACGGAAATAAGGATGTTTTTATTTACAGCACTAACTCCAAAAACCGAGGGCTCGTTGGCCAGATAGCTCGATACTTCCAATGAACTTTCATGCGCTAACCCTACCCTTGGCATTGAATAGGTAATAGACGAAGCAAATTCTATATTGGGTTCGGTTTTGGAGACTGCTAACAGGTCATCACTTTCTTCTGTGCAACTGGCTTTAGATTCTAAAAACTTTAAACAATACACATGAGCATCGCTACAGCCAATCCAAGCCAAATCTTCCCTCGTTTCCATGCACCGCAGACTTTTGGTGCTTAACGGCAACGTTTGAATCCGGCAGAAATCGCTATCAAATACCATCAATTGGCCGGACCCCGTCCCTACCCAAATAAAATTCTTCCAGCAGCGAACAAAATATATGGATTGCGAATCTACAACAATGGCTTGAGGTGGTTTCCCCGTTGATAATCGATACACATTTCCTTTTTGCGTGCCTGCCAGCAAGGTTTCTTCGTTTACCATCCACATACAGAAAACAGGCTCTGGTATACTAGCCCACAATTGACCAATGGGTTCCGAACGTTGTGCTAATTGCTCCCACGTCCAACAAACTATAGCACCGTCACCCCCTGCCGTAAATATGCCCTTTTGCGTTTCTATAGCACAATAAATGCCTTGTTTGTGTCCCAATAACTGCTTATACAATTCCACATGTATCTTTGTAGAACTATGCCGCAGTTGCCTTCCCTCGTTCTGCCCAATGGTATTATCGTCTATGTCTGGCATATTACCGAATCGCAGGAAATGTTGCTGCAAATGTACGAAGAATGCCACCTTACACAACGTATAAGTACTGATATTAGAGAGGATTCTAGCAGCCTAGCCACCCTAACCGTTTCGCCACAACATAAACATTTTTTGGCTTCTCGTTTACTGCTAAACTCGGTATTTGGCAACCACCGAATGGGGAGAACCGGCGATGGCAAACCTCATTTGGAATACTTAGAACACGCTGATATTCATACCAACAACACCCATATTAATTATAGTCACGCTGATAACTGGGTAGTACTAGCTTGTCATCCGAAATGCGTTGTAGGAATCGACATTGAATCACCCCGCCAACAGTTACATAGGATCTATCGACGATTTTGTTCCGAAAAAGAAATACAATGGATGGGCGAAAATCCTTCCACATTACTATTACAAAAAGCCTGGTGTGCCAAAGAAGCTTTGTACAAGGCTATCGGTAAAAAAGGCACCGACTTTCGGGATCAACTATATTTACATCCCTCCCAGGAATTAGATATGGAAATGAATGCTACTATTTTATTAAAAACTGAGAAATCAGATTTAACGATAACAGACGCAGGTGAAACAAACTTTTCCTCTACAGCCATTCAAACAGCCGTTTACTTTTTCTCCTTAGATTCTATGATGGTTGCGGCAGTCACGCTAAATGACTAGCGGATTTATTCCTCTTTCGGGGCTAACTTTAGTGAGAAACTGAAGCTGGAACCCGCCCCTTCGGTACTAATTAATCCAATGGTTTCGTTGTGTGCCTCTACAATATGCTTGCAAATACTGAGCCCTAAGCCGCTGCCTCCAGTGGCTCTATTCCTGTGTTTATCAACCCTGTAAAATCGTTCAAAAATTCTACCTTGATGCTCCGATGGAATGCCAATACCGTTATCTGCCACTTCAATGATTACCTTTTCCAAGGTACTACTAAGCCTAATTCGAGTATTGCCGTCTTGTTTTCCATATCGAATCGAATTATATACCAAATTGGTTAACACCTGAGCAATTCTCGGTCTGTCAGCTAAAACCACATATCCCTCACCCATAGCAGCAATCACTTGAACCGAGATATTTTTTTCTTTTGCCTGTAGCTCCATGCTCTCTGCTATTTCATGGCATAAATTCAATAAATCAAACTCATCGATATTTAATGTTAAGAACCCGCTTTCGTACTTTGTTATCGTGTCTAAATCACTGACAATTTGAGCTAGTCTTGCCGAATTTTTACTGGCTTTAGACAAAAATGTTTGTAATGTTTCTCGATCAATTTCGGGGTCGTCTAGAACCGCATCAATATACCCCTGTATCGCAAAAATGGGCGTCTTCAATTCGTGTGCAACGTTCCCAATATAATCTCTGCGGTAATTCTCCAATTTATTTAATCGATCCATCTCTTGCCTACGTTGCTGAATTAAAGAAATAAACGCTTCGCGGGTATCTTTAGGTTCTTGGGATTTGGCGCCAGTAGATCCCGTATCTTCCAATTCTTCACTTGGAGCGGTGATAATATCGGTTAGGTTCTGCAACAATTCTTGCTCTCTTCGATACCAAAGCAAACTTACCACTACAATGGCCAATAGTAGTAAAAATATAAGCACAGTGAGCCATTTCGCCGATAATTGCACGGCCAAGAAAGTGGAACTACTGGTTAAGGGGAAAAAGTATAAGTGGATTGTTAAGGATTTTACTGCGATCATGTTGATTTAATTATTTACGAAAAATAATGGTATATAAAACAAAGGTGTGTGTACTATCTAACATTATCATTAATTAATGATTTATGCAATGTTAACAACCAACCACCAACCATTTGCATTTATTGCAAAATTCAATTCGCATTTTTCTTCAGTGTTTGTTGAATTAGACAATTTTTGCAAAACCTAGTTTACAAATTGTGCAAACTGCGGTACATTTCAAAGTTAACTTTGTAAACTATGCAGTGGCCAGATTATAACGAGGACAATTCACATTCATCAGGTTCTGGGGATATTCCCCCATTTTTGGATGGGTTAAATCCACCTCAACAACAGGCCGTTTTACAAACTGAAGGGCCCGTGATGATAATTGCGGGTGCCGGTTCTGGTAAAACACGTGTAATCACCTATAGAATTGCCTGGCTATTGCAACGCGGTGTAGATGCGTTCCAAATTCTGTCGCTCACATTTACCAATAAAGCTGCCCGTGAAATGCGAAATCGAATTGAATCGGTGGCTGGCGGACAGGCAAAAAATCTATGGATGGGGACATTTCACTCCATTTTCGCTCGCGTATTAAGGCAAGAAGCAGAAAGAATTGGATACCCATCAAATTTTACTATATACGACTCCGAAGACAGCAAAAGCCTTCTAAAAACCATCATTAAGGAAATGAATTTAGACGATAAGGTCTACAAACCTGGGATGGTTTTAGGTAGGATTTCTATGGCTAAAAACAACCTATTAGAAGCCCACCATTACAGAGAGAAAGAAGAGCTTGTAGCTCAAGATACCGCAGCTTCAAGACCCAAATTTGCTGAGATATTTAGTGAGTACACCAAGCGTTGTTTCCGGGCTGGAGCAATGGATTTTGACGATATTCTATTGAATACTTACAAATTGCTGAACAATCATTTGGATGTTTGTAATAAATGGCAGCATAAATTTAAATATATCATGGTGGATGAGTATCAAGATACTAACCACGTGCAATACATGATAACAAAAAAATTGGCCGCCGTCTATCAGAATTTATGTGTTGTTGGAGATGATGCGCAAAGTATATACGCATTTCGGGGTGCAAACATTCAGAACATTTTAAATTTTGAACGCGACTACCCCGAGGTAAAGATTTATAAATTAGAACAAAACTATCGTTCAACGAAAACCATCGTCCATGCGGCTACTTCGGTCATTAAAAATAATAAGAAGCAATTAGAAAAGGAGGTATGGACAGCAAACGAGGAGGGTGATAAAATCAAATTAGTCCATAATTCTACGGAGGGTGAAGAAGCTAAACGAGTGGCTGATTTCATCACAGATATCAAGTTAAGGGAACATTTCCCGAACAAAGCATTTGCAATTTTATACCGTACGAATTCCCAAAGTAGAGCTTTTGAAGAAGCCTTACGGAGGCAGGGTATTGATTATAAAATTTACGGTGGGATGAGTTTTTACCAACGCAAAGAGGTAAAAGACTTGTTGGCCTATTTGCGGTTAACGGTGAACCCAACTGATGAAGAAGCACTGAAAAGAATCATTAATTATCCAGCAAGGGCCATTGGTGATACTACGTTAAATCGGTTAATTTTGTTAAGCTCTCAGAACGGAGTACCTATTTGGGAAATTATCAAATCGGCCAAGCATTTTCCTGATTTAGGCAGCGCAATCGGTAAACTTGAAAACTTTGCCCTCATGATGCAAAGTTTTATGACCATGCTTGAAGATCATAATGCCTATGATTTGGCCATGCATGTAGCGAAACAAACAGGTTTAATGCGATTGTTATACGATGACAAATCGGTTGAGGGCGTTTCTCGATATGAAAACATTACGGAGTTACTAAATGGTATTCAACAATTTACAGAAGATGATGAAAGTGAAAAAGAAAAGACATTACCTAATTTTCTAGAGGAAGTTGCTCTATATACAGACGATGAAAAATCAAAAGATCCAGATCGAGACATGGTATCTTTAATGACCATTCATGCATCCAAAGGATTAGAATTCCCAGCAGTTTTCATTGTTGGTTTAGAAGAAAATTTGTTTCCATCACAACTATCCTTACACTCAAGGGCAGAATTAGAAGAAGAACGAAGATTGTTTTATGTAGCGATTACTCGGGCAGAGCAAAAATTATTTCTTAGTTACGCTACATCGCGTTTTAAGTATGGCAGTTTAATCCCATGTGAGCCATCCAGATTCGTAGAAGAGATAGACGCAAAATATTTGGATATGCAATTTGCAACACGAAAACCAAGCGCCGGAGATGGTTGGGATGTATTAATGGATAGACAAAATCAACGCGGGGATTCAGGCGGTTACTTGCAACGCAGTGGCGGAGGATTTCAACGCCCCGGCGGCTCCAAAACGCCCAGTAAAGGTGATCAGCCAACGAAAGCGAGTAGTTTAATTCCTCCTAAAAAGCCATTAATGGCATCGGTACCACCCGCAGACCCCAACTTTGTAGAAGGCGATTTAACAGGACTAAAAGTAGGTGATCGCGTTCAACATCAGCGATTTGGAGTAGGCGTAGTTTCTGCCATGGAAGGAGATGTAGTTTCAGGTAAAGCTACAGTTAACTTTGAACAAGTAGGCGAAAAAACCTTGGTGTTAAAATTTGCTAAAATGCGGATTTTATAACTATGTATTTAGATTATTGTCGCTGAAAATTTTGCGTTCGTTGACTACCATCCGCTAAGTTTATTATAACTTTATATAAGCCTTTTGTCAAATCCGTTACCTGGATAGTTACCTCATTTTCAGAATTTTCAATTAAAACCGGGGAAAATAATCGCCCTAAAACATCCACAAAATAAACATTGGATATTTTGCCTTCTTTGATTGAAACCTTTACAACATCTTCAAAACTTGGATTTGGATACAATTTAACCATATTTTGCTTGTTGAGCTTTTGAATTGAACCCGGTATTCTGCTTGGAAGCATTGGATAGAAAAATTCGGCAATTTCCTCAACAGCATTTAAGAAATCCTGGCTCTTATTTCCTAAGCCTGGCCATGCATGATCGCCTTTACTCAATATCATCGTATCGTAAGCGATCCCTACCGAATCCAATCGCGGATATATTTTACCGGTACCGCATAAGGTTAACACCATCGGATTATTAAGCGCCGGAGCACAATTATAGCTCACGGTACCATCGTTGGTTGCGTGACCTAGCCAAACGGGTTGGTCGTTCTCACTGGCATACGAGGTTTTATACAATGCTCCTGCCATACTGTAAATTGCTTTTATATTACAAGCGTAGCCTAGGTTCCCTGCATCCCCATCCAAGGATTTGATACTGTTCTTTAAAATTTGGAGCAATTTGCTATCGATTTCGGATTCGGAATCAACCCAAGCAGTATGTAAAGCGGATACTGCACCGGCTGAATAACCTCCAATAAAAACCGAATTTGTGTCGATTTTATAGGTATTCGATGTTTGAGCATCCTTACTTAAGAATCGTATTGCCGATTTCACATCGGCCATGGACTTTAACACGGCCTCTAACTGAACATCTTGGTTTATTAAAAACAAAAAGGCATTTGCCAATCGATAATTCACCGAAACAGCTACGTATCCTTTTTGGGCAAAATGGGTACAAAAATCGATACAATCTTGGGTTGATTTATCGCCAGCATAAAACGCACCTCCATGAATATAAAATATTACTGGTCTTCTTGTTACAGTGTCTGTTTTGGGCTGATAAATATCCATTGTATGAGCTACATCGGAAAAAACATCCGAATAATTTACGGTACTAATATCCACATCGGAAAAAACAGCATCAAGGTAGCGCGTATTTTGAGCGAGTATTGCATTGGAAAACACACTAACTATTACAGTTAGTATTAATTTCAACCGATTTACTATCATTGTGTTATTGTTGTTCCGAGCAATTAACCATTTTTTCCGATTTTAAACAAATAATTTATTGATATTTATTATATTTGCGCCCCCGTTAGGAGAAACGGGGATTAAAATTAATTAATAATGGCAACAAAAATTAGATTGCAAAGA
>JACCDW010264335.1_pt1 | contig 20596 bp, 10 predicted proteins | sample 7449781 | NCBI WGS metagenome assembly JACCDW01 (sample SAMN15323449, study PRJNA562643) | freshwater metagenome | isolation source: river surface water | place: USA:Blue River Watershed | collected 2017-08-18
AAAAGAGCATCGAAGACGTGATCAAAAGCACAGCGGTAAAAACGGCAAATCTGGGTAATATTCCATTAACAAAACAAGCGGAGAAAGCACTAAAAATCACCTACTTAGAAGCGAAAATTTTCAAGACTGAACTGATTGGTACAGAACATCTTCTTTTGTCTATTTTGCGAGATGAAGATAATATCGCTTCGCGAGTTTTAAATCAGTATGGTGTTAATTACGATGTGCTTAAAGGGGCATTAGAAGATGGAATTGAGCCAATTCGAGACGAAGCCTCAAGCGATGATGGCGATACTCCAGAAGAATTTTATAAAGAAGAACTTAAAACGGGCGATGCCAAGAAAAAAGGGAAAAGCAAAACGCCTGTTTTAGATAATTTTGGTAGAGACTTAACCAAAGCTGCCGAAGAAGGTAAATTAGATCCTATCGTAGGTCGTGAAAAAGAAATAGAGCGCGTTAGCCAAATTCTTAGCAGACGTAAAAAGAACAACCCTGTTTTGATTGGTGAGCCTGGAGTAGGTAAAACAGCTATTGCCGAAGGTTTAGCTTTGCGAATTGTTCAGCGAAAAGTAAGTCGAGTATTGTTTAATAAACGGGTGGTGAGCCTGGATATTGCCTCTATGGTTGCTGGAACCAAATACCGAGGACAGTTTGAGGAACGAATGAAAGCGCTGATGATGGAGTTGGAAAAGGCCGATGATGTAATTTTGTTTATCGACGAGATTCATACCATCGTGGGTGCAGGAGGAGCATCGGGTTCTTTGGATGCTTCCAATATGTTTAAACCTGCGTTAGCTAGGGGTGAAATTCAATGCATCGGTGCAACTACCTTAGACGAATATAGACAGTATATCGAAAAAGATGGAGCCTTGGAGCGTAGATTTCAAATGGTGTTAATTGAACCCGCTTCTCCAGAAGAAACGGTTGAAATCTTGCATAATATTAAAGACAGATACGAAGATCATCACGGTGTTCAATACACAGATGACGCTATTAAATCCTGTGTGGACCTTAGTGTTCGATACATGAGCGACAGACATTTGCCTGATAAAGCCATTGATATTCTGGACGAAGCCGGTGCACGTGTTCATATCTCAAATATTCATGTTCCTTCCGATATCGTTCAATTAGAAAACGAATTGGAAGTGCTGAAACAAGAAAAATACCGAGTTGTAAAGAGTCAGAATTTTGAAGAAGCAGCGAAGCTCAGAGATAAAGAAAAACGTGTTTCTGAGGATTTAGAAACGGCTAAAGCTCGCTGGGAATCTCAATCGGCTAATGAGAGATTCTTAGTAACCGACGAAGATATTGCAGCGGTAATTTCCATGATTACGGGTATTCCATTAAAACGAATGGGAGAAGATGAGTCCAAGCGATTGCTTAAAATGTCTGAAATCTTGAGAAATAGAGTTATTGGACAAGATAAAGCCATCGAAAAGTTAACTAAAACCATACAACGGACTAGAGCTGGATTTAAAGATCCAAATAGACCCATTGGCTCATTCATCTTCTTAGGTCCAACCGGCGTTGGTAAAACAGAATTAGCTAAATCTCTCAGCGAGTTTTTGTTCGATGCAGACGATGCCATGATTCGAATCGATATGAGTGAATTCATGGAGAAATTTGCGGTTAGTAGATTAGTGGGGGCGCCTCCAGGATATGTAGGATATGAAGAGGGTGGTATGCTTACGGAAAAAGTTCGAAGAAAACCGTACAGCGTAATTTTGTTTGATGAAGTAGAAAAAGCTCACCCTGACGTGTTCAACTTGTTATTACAAGTTTTGGATGAAGGGCAGATGACCGATTCTTTAGGTCGTAAAATCGATTTTCGAAACACCGTGATTATCATGACTTCCAATATTGGATCTAGACAATTGAAAGACTTTGGAACGGGCGTTGGTTTTGGAACGATTAATAAAGAAGCAAGTAGGGAAAAAGATGCAAAACAGGTGATTGAAACCCAATTGCGTAAGTTTTTCTCTCCAGAATTCTTAAACCGAATTGATGATGTAATCGTCTTTAATTCTTTGGCCAAAGAAGAAATTATTCAGATTTTGGATATCCGAATGAAGAAGGTTTTGAAGCGTATAGCTGATATTGGCTACCATGTAGAGTTGACAGATACGGCGAAATCGTTCTTGGCAGAAAAAGGATTTGATCCTGATTTCGGTGCCAGACCACTGCAACGTGCCTTACAGAAATACATGGAAGAGCCATTGGCTGAACAGGTACTGCAAGGGAATTTGAAAGAAGGATCATATTTGAAGGTTGATCACGCTGAAGGGGCCGATGAATTACTAATTACAGTAGCTTCTAAGCAATTGGATGCAACAGTTACTGAAACTTTAGCTATTGAGGGGTCTAGTGAAACTAAAACATTGGGTTCAGGTGAATCTGAAGCGGCGAAACCAAAGCGAGGAAGATCGTCAAAAAAAGATGGTGAGGAAAAGTAATTAGTTGTTCCGAGGCGGATTAGTTAGGCATCCCCAATTGGAATTTGGAACTCAATAAAAACTGAAAAAAATATATAGGTTCTTAGAAAAATCTGCGGATTTCTAAGAACCTATTTTTATAATAGGGTTGATTTACTGAATCTATTCGTATTCCACTGCTGGTAGCCGAGTGGATGAAGTAGATATTTGAATCGGTCACTTCAGTGATAATACCAACATGTCCGCTAATTCTCCGTGAAGCATTACTGCCGGTAAAACAAATAACATCCCCAGGTTTTGCTTCTAATTTTGAAACTTGCACTCCGGCTCCGTGGAACCCACTGGAACTTGCAGGTGTTTTTATTCCTAATACGCTGGAATAACAGTAACCAACAAATCCGCTGCAATCAAATCCTTGTGGGGTTTTCCCGCCCCCACGATATCGGGTACCCATGTGCGTATATGCTTCTTGTAGTAAGGCATTTATTTCAGGTAGACCTATAGATTCAGATACAATTACATCGGATTCAACAGATTTACTGGAAATCTGTGCCTCTAGGTTAGTATACGTACCGCTGAATAAACAACAAAAAGCAATAATTAAATTTCTCATTGTGAATTAATTAAGTAGTTTAATCATTGATTTGTATCGTTCGGCATAAGTATTACCTACTTTTTTTCCTTTAGATTCCCAACGTTGTTTCATATTTTGTACCCGATTACCAGGGTTGGGATGGGTACTTAAGAATTCGGGAATGTTACCTTTTTGCTCTTTTTCCATTTTTTCGAAGAACCCTGCTGCACCTGTTGGGTTGTAACTTGTTGCATACAACCAGTCTACAGAACAATTGTCGGCTTCGGTTTCCGCATCGCGTCCGTAGCTTAACTGCGCTAAGTTTGTTGCGATTCTCAATAACTGCGCTTTGTCTGCTCCAAAAATTAATTCTAGCAATAAATTCACGCCAAATTCACGGGTTAAAGCATCGGTAGAATGTCTTTTTTCAGCATGAGCCATTTCATGCCCCATTACACCCGCCAATTGATCTTCGCTTTCTAGATATTTCATCAGCCCTGTATACACATAAATAAAACCACCGGGGGTACAGAATGCGTTTTGGATGGTATCGTTCTTTATTAATCGAACTCTCCAAACAAAGTCTTTTTTATGCTCTAAAAGATTGGTAGCCAATATGCTGTCGCGAATTCCATAAACATAATTGTATATTTTTGAATTTTGTGCGGAATCAATTATTACCATGGTGGGATCATTTTCTATACTACCTGCAACTTGTTGACCTAAAGCAACATCATTCTCCACCGGGAAGATATTTACTTTACCAATCCATGAAGAACAAGCGGAAACCCACAAGGTGGCAGAACCAATAAAAATCCAAATAAATACGTTGCGTTTTGCAGTTTTCGACATAATAATTCGCCCGCACAGAAGCAAGAAATGTGCCAAAGCCGATAAATGGCCTAGGATTTTAAAATGGATAATCTAAACCAATTACAATATTGGTTTCATTAATAAGATACTTGCCAAACCCAGTTTCCAATCCTTTGGCTAAAACCCAACGATTTTCAATTGCTTTTGAGGGATCGCGCAATGGCCAACCCCAATCCAATCGGAACATGAAAAATTCCAAATCAAAACGCATCCCAATTCCTGTATTTACAGCAACTTCACCAAGGAATTTCTTGCGATTTATTACTCCATAACCTGCAGTAGATCCTCCTGCATCGGAAAAATTCCAGATATTACCCGCATCCATGAAAAGGGCACTTTCAATGAAGTTTTTAATCAACGTAAATCGATATTCAACATTTGCCTCGTAAATTATTTCCCCACTTCGGTCAATAATAGTACCCACGGAACTTGGCGTATTTCCAGGCCCTAACCCTCGAGGTCTCCATCCCCTCAACGAGTTGGAACCACCAATAAAATAGCGTTTATCGTAGGGGATAACCTCACTATTTCCATATGGTATCGCTAGGCCCATTTTTGCACGAACGGCAATACTGTTTAGTTCATCCAAGGTAATCCTGTACCGAAATTCGGTTTCAACTTTGGAGTATTGAAAATAGTTTACGCCCAAAAATTGGTAGTTAGAATCGGGATTATAATTGGGTTCAAACAAATATCGATACAACCGATGTAAGTTGCCTGAAGCTTCGAAGCCCATTCGTATGAAATAGTAATTTGTGCCGGGCTTGTTTCTATCGTTCGCGAGAATTATACCTACTTTGGATGCAGATATAAGTTGATTGGTAAATACACGTTTTACGAAATCTTGGTCCAACTGAGGCAGTTTCGGCAAGAAATCATTGCTTAATACGTTGCGGTTATAGCTCACTTCCAACGGAGTGTAATACCAGCTTAATTTGGGTCGAATGAATTGAAAAGAAATACTCGCTGGTAGACTACTTCTTAGGAAGTTAGGGTTATTTTCAAATTGATAACTCAGAGAAAAAACGGTGTTTTTACGTTCGAAGACTTTTCGGGAATCGAGTTCATTAAGCAATCGAAAATTGGGTAAAGAGAGCTGAGCATTGACCCCCTGTTGTATACCTTGAGCAAAATTAAAATCCCCGATATTTCCGCGTTTAAAGATTGCCTCCCAAGAGGTAATGCTTGAAATCCTCAAATTTTCCGCATTGCCAAACACATTTCGGTTTGTAAAACTAAGAATACCTGCCAAACCAAAACTCTGTTGAGATTGAGTTTGAAAGTTGGTTCCTGAACTACCTTGAGGCGAGTACAAAACTTGGGGCTCTGCATTCCAAAACATCCGTGGATAGGCTTTCGCCGTAAGAAAAGTGGAAATTGTCTCTGTGGCACTGTCTAATTCTTGACGTATATCCACGAAAGAGAAAATACCCAATTCCACCAATGCTTGATAGGTTTGGTTGGTTTTGATTTGCGAATACAAACTCCCTGAATCTATTTGTAATAACGGTGTTAGCGTAGAAAGGTTGATCGTATAATGATTGAGTTTTAAAACTTTTCCCGGTAATACCACCACCTCTGGAGTATTGAGTTCTTTATACTTTGAACTGCATTGAATCTCTAAATACAATTTCCCAAATTTAAACGGCTTGAGTTCTTTGGATTTGGCACTGCTCGGTGGACTTACAATTAAATATACACTTCCTTCCTTTTGAGAATAGGCGGTATCGATTTCGTACCGGAAGCAAGATGGGTTGGCCTCAAAATAACCCCGATCTCTTAATTCGCTGGTTAATAGAGTTTTCGCGTCGTTGAGGTTGTTTAAATTCAACGGCCAATATTGCCTGTAAATAGGTTTTTTGGCAATAATGGAGTCTACCACAAGAAGTACGTTTGAATCTACCGATTCTGTAACAAAGGATTTTAATTTATAGGGTCGTTCTGGATAAATATGGTATACTACCTTTGCTTTACGCTTGCTTTTATAAACCATTTGAGAAACTCGAGCGTCGAAATAACCCTCATTGAAAAGGTAATCACGGATGTTATCCGATGATAATTTTGTTAGGGCTTCCGATACTAAGACGGGGGGTTCACCCCATTGATTTCTAAGTTTAGAACGCCAGGCTACGGAATCGTTTTTCTCGGGATGTTTGTAACTGCTTCCTATAGCATAACTCCACAAGAATACAGGTAAGCGATTGAATAGAACTCGTTTGTTCGGCCGATGTAGGATTTGAGCTTTTAGATCGCCCTCTTTCAGTGTCTTATTGTCGTGAACTACAACTAGGTTTTTTCGAAGCAAGAATTGTTCGTCGGGGATTGTTTTCTTTACCCCACAACTGAACAATACCATCGTAATCGAAAAAAGCAGTCCAATTGCACTACTCCAAGGAAAATAAAGATATTTGTGTTTTTTATATGCCAAGTCAATCTCAGTTGAAACACCTGAGCTCGCTCAAGTTATCCAAATTCAGACAAAAATATGCGCAATTTTTGGTGGAAGGGCGAAAAGCAGTAGAGGAAGTATTCCACAGTCAGTGGAAGGTGTTGGGGATTTGGTGCACCCAAGAGTTTGTAAACAAACATAGTCCAGGATATCCTTATGAGATTATGACGGTATCGGACAATAAAAAAATCTCCTCGATGGAAACACCGCCTGGAGTATTTGCATGGGTAGAAATGTTGCCATTGGACGAAATTATCAAACAGAAAAAGGTCTTAGAGATAGAGAAATCGAATCCCAAATTCACCCTGGTTTTAGATGGTATTAGTGACCCCGGGAATCTAGGTACATTAATTAGATTGGCCGATTGGTATGGACTGGATGAAATTATTGCCAGTACGGATACGGTGGATTGTTTCAATCCAAAGGTATTGTCGGCTACAATGGGTTCTTTTTTGCGCGTTGGAATTCGATATGTGAGCATTCTTGATTGGATGGAAACCTACCCGGGTGTGGTTTTTGGTGCCGATTTGGTTGGGGAGTCTGTGTATAACTGTGAGGTGCCGAGTCAATCAGCATTAATTATTGGTAGTGAATCTCACGGATTGAGATCCGAGGTGAAAGCTGCGTTACGGCGATTTATCACCATTCCTAGGATAGGCGAAGCAGAAAGTTTGAATGCGGGTATTGCTGCGGCGATTGCAATGGATAATATGTTGCGAAAAATGCAAATACTTCCATCGAAATAATGATGACATAGCGATCGTTGTATAGTAAATTTGTGTTTTTGGTATTTTAAGAGGTAATGAGTTCCACCGTACATCAAAGTCTGCAACAGTATATCCGCGCATACCATAAACAACAATGGATGCAGGGAATATTGCGATGGTTGATGGTGATTTCCTTCATTTCGGGGTCTGTATTTTATTTAGAATATATACTGTGGTTAAGCAGTGTTTACAAGACATTGTTATTTATAGGCTTAATGTCCACATTTGCTTTTTGGGGCTATACTTGGATTCTGAAGCCACTGATACATTGGTATGGTGGATCAGGCCGGTTAACAGAGGAGGAGGCCGCCCAAAAAATCGGGCAAGAAATTCCTGCCATCGGAGATAAATTACTCAACTATTTACAGTTAAATTCCGAATCTCGATTACCTGCCTCAACCTTTATAAACCTTGGTCTTATACAAGCTTCCATAGAACAGAAGACGTTGGAGTTATCCAAAGTTCCTATTGTAGAATCATTGCCTTGGGGAGAATACCGGAAGTACATCAAGAAAGCGAGCCTAGCGTTAGTTTTTATAGGTGTAATTTACATTTCACAAGCGTCCAAATTAGGAGAAGGAATTCAACGAATGGCGCATTTCACCAAAACCTATGTACCCCAAGCACCTTTTAATATTCAGTTTTCAAATCCATGGGAGATTGTAGAAGGTTCTACATTGTTATTGACATTGAATATTGAAGGAAAATTGCTGCCAGAATCAGTAGAACTATGGAGTGAGGGTCAAAATAAGAGGTTTAGAAAAATAGGTCCCTCTAGTTTTGTCTTCCGAAAGGAAGATGTTCGAGAGTCTGTTACATTTTGGGTAAAAGCGGCGGGTTTTGAATTTGGACCTTATGAAGTGCGTGTAATAAAACGACCTCAATGGGAAGCGATAGAATTGTATGCGGATTATCCCGATTACACGGGAGAGGTGGATGGTCCATTAGCTGTTTCGAGTGGCCTTTCTGTGCCAGAAGGAACCATGTTGAGTTGGAAATTAAAAACAAAGTATGCCGATAAATTATGGCTTACGAAGGGGATTAATAATTCATGGTCGCAGCCAACAGAAATTGGGAAAAATTATCAATTATTTGTTAAATCCCCAGTGGAACTCCGGTTTTTATTACAGGGTAAAATAGGCGCAGTTTCAGACACAATTGCTACTTCAATTGCTGTTATTTCGGATCTTTATCCCAATGTAGATGTGCAATCTACGGCCGATTCATTTAAAATTGGAACTTGGTATCTATCGGGTTTGGCCAGCGATGATTATGGGATTTCCACGGTTAAGTTTTACTATCGCGCAATGGGTAAGGGTTTATCGGTAAAAGATACCCAATGGCAGTATAAAACCGTGTTTGAAGGACAAAAACAGCAAATAGGTATTGCATTTGGTCTAGATAGTAGGCAACTAGTACCAACCAATGCTTCGGCTATTGAATATTATTTTTCTGCCGTGGATAATGATAGGGTTAACGGAGGTAAAACTACAAAAACGGAGATTAGAACATTAAAGTTATTGGATGAAATTTCCCTTGTGCGGTCCTTAGAAAAACAGGAAGCAGGAATAGGGAAAGGTATGAGTTCTGGGGTGAAGGAATTAAAGGAAATGCAACGTGAGGCGGGCAAGTTGCAAGAATCCATGCGAAACGAACGAAGTTTAGATTGGAATCAAGAAAATAAAGTTGAAAAGTTCATTCAAGAGCAACAAAAAATGCTCAATACGTTAAAACAGTTGCAACAAAAGCAAGAAAAAATTAACGAACAAAAGAAGAATTTGAATCCAGTAAAGCCTGAATTACAGCAAAAAAAGGATGAAATAAATAAGCAGTTGAAGCAGTTGTCGAATCCAGAAATGCAAAAGTTATTGGACGAAATCAATAAATTACTTCAACAAAAAGCAGATAAACAACAACTTCAGCAAAAGATGGATGAGGTTAAATCCATGAATCGACAGCAAGCCATGGAGTTGGAGAAATTAATGGAGCAATTAAAATCATTGGAACTAGAGGAAGCCGTGGATTTGCAGGTTAAAGCCATGCAAGAGTGGATCGAAAAACAGGAAGCATTAGAGAAGAAAACCCAAGGGGCTAATAAATCGGAACTAGCAGAGTTGAAAAAGGAACAGGAACAACTCAATCAAGAATTGAATAAGTTGGATGAAGGAAGTAAAGAAATTGAAGAAAAGAATAAGGAGTTGGAAACTCCCATGGATTTAAACCAAGGCGAAAAAGCGAGAAATGAGGCCAAAGAAGAAGCAAAGCAAGCCGCTCAGAATCTGGGGGAGCAGAAAAAAAGTGCAGCCACTGAAAAGCAGCGAAAATCGGCCGAAAAAATGAAGGAGGCTATGCAACAATTGGAACAGAGTTTCCAAAAAGAGCAAGAAAAAAGAATGGCCGAAGATTACCAGACGCTTCGAGCCCTGTTAGATAACTTAATAGAATTATCGGGTAGACAGGAGACACATTTTTTAGAATTAAGAAAGATAAATGCAGATAATCCTCGCTTAAGTTTTCTCAACAAGGAACAGATGAAATTAAAAGAAAGTTGGTTGTTTTTGGAAGACAGTTTAGAAGCTTTAGCCAAAAGACAAATGGCAATTAATCAGTTTGTTACCAAAGAATTAAATGGAATAAATTACCGCATGGAGGAAGCTTTAGAGCGCTTAAGGATAAGGAATTTACGTCAGGCCGCTGTAGAAGAACAATACGTAATGTCCGGCATGAACAGTTTAGCGGATATGCTGATGGAGAGTTTGCAAAATATGCAACAGCAAATGCAACAGCAACAAAAAGAAGGGAACCAGGCATGTTCTAACCCAAACAACTCAGGAAAAGGAAAAGGGAAGCCAAAACCAGGAGGAAAATTATCCGAAGGTCAAGAAAAATTAGGCGAGCAGTTGCAGAAATTACAACAAATGAAACAAGGGAAATCCGGGGGAGCTAAGGGTGGGCAGAATCAAAAGCCCGGAGAAGGAGAAAATAATGGCGACGGCGATGAAAGTAAACGGATGAACCAGGAATTGGCGAAAATGGCATTAATGCAGGAACAACTGCGCAGGCAAGTTGAGCAGTTAAGGAAGGAATTGGGAGGCGGCGATCCAAGTACCAATCAGTTGCTTAAAGAAACAGAGCAATTGATGGAGCAACAAGAGCGTGATATTGTTAATGGTAAAATTGGAGCGCAAAATGTAGATAGACAAAAACAAATAATGACTCGTTTACTGGAGCACGAAAAGGCCGATAGAAAACAAGGCGAAGAGGATAAACGGGAATCAAATAAAGGGAATGGAATAACTTCGGAGGTGCCGCCCGAAATTAAAGCAGAAGTACTAAAAAAAGTAAGCGAAAAAGAACAATTACGTAAATCTCTACCTGGTTTAACTCCGTATTACCAAAACGCGAATTCGGAATTTTTAAGAGGCGTGCGATAGTTTTGTATCTTTGCAGTTTATGGCTAAAACCTTAATAACTGCTGCATTGCCTTACGCTAATGGACCTGTTCATATTGGACATTTGGCAGGTGTGTATATCCCCGCGGATATTTATGCTCGTTTTCAACGACTTATGGGGGAAGAGGTATTGTTTGTTTGCGGCAGCGATGAGCATGGTGTTCCCATTACTATGCGAGCAAGAAAAGAAGGTATTACGCCCCAAGATGTAGTGGATCGTTACCATGCAATTATTGGTCAGTCCTTTGCCGATTTAGGAATTTCATTCGACATATATTCTAGAACATCTTCTGCTACTCACAAAGAGATGGCTCAAGAATTCTTTAAAAATCTATTGGATAAAGGAGTTTTCGAGGAAATAAAAAGTGAGCAGTATTTTGATGCCCAAGAGCAACAGTTTTTAGCGGATAGATATATTTTAGGAACCTGTCCTAAATGCAGTAATCCCGATGCCTACGGGGATCAATGCGAAAAATGTGGATCTACATTAAGTCCAAGTGAATTAATTTCCCCTCGAAGTGCTTTGAGCGGGACTCCGCCAGAATTGAAAGAGACAACAAACTGGTATTTACCCTTGGGACAGATCCAAGAGGACTTCTTAAACGATTGGATTAACAGTAAGAATTCTTGGAAATCCAATGTTATAGGCCAGTGCAAAAGTTGGTTGAATGACGGGTTGAAATCAAGAGCTATGACTCGAGATTTGGATTGGGGAATTCCTGTTCCTGTGGCAGATGCTGATGGCAAGGTATTGTATGTGTGGTTTGAGGCACCGATTGGATATATTTCAGCAACTAAGGAAAAGCTGCCTGAAGATTGGCAATCTTGGTGGACCGGTGATTCTCAATTGATACATTTTATTGGTAAGGACAATATTGTATTTCACTGTATAATTTTCCCGGCAATGTTGCACCTACGAGGGGATGGATACGTGCTGCCCACACAGGTTCCAGCCAATGAATTCCTTAACTTGGAAGGCCAGAAAATCTCAACGAGCCGGAATTGGGCTATTTGGTTAAATGAGTATTTGGAGGAATTGCCTAACCGCAAAGATGAATTGAGGTATGTGTTAACTTCAATTGCACCAGAAACCAAAGATTCTGAGTTTACCTGGAAAGATTTTCAGACAAGAGTTAACTCGGAGTTAGTAGGTATTCTGGGGAATTTCGCTAATAGGGTAATGGTGCTCATGCATAAATATTATCAAGGGACATTACCTGAAGTGGAAGATTTTCCTCAGTATCGGTTAGAGAAAATATCAGCAACCGTATTGGGTATAGAGTATAATCTGCAGGCTCGAAATTCAGAGTTATTATATGATCAGTACATCGCTCCTGTGAAACAGTTGTTGACTGATTACCGGTTTCGTGATGCACAATTCACATTTATGGAATTAGCGCGTTTGGGGAATAAATTTTTAGCTGATTTAGAACCTTGGAAATTGGTAAAAACGGATGAAAAAGCCACGGCGTTTATTATGCGTCAGGCAACCGATTTACTATTAAATATAGCCTTGTTGATGGAGCCTTTCATGCCGGAAGCATCTCAGCGCTTATTGAATCAGCTAGCGGTAGGGGATGTGAATTCATTGAAAACTTCGTTTTGGTTAGAAAGTAAGTGGTTAACAATGGCAGCAGGTCAGCAATTAAACTCCGCAGAACTATTATTTCAGAAAATTGAAGATGATGTTGTGGACTTTCAAATTCAAAAGTTGCAGTCTTCTTTAACTGTAAATAATGGTAACGCGGGGATTTCTCAATCCAATAAAGGAGTGACGAAAGAAAGCAACGAACAAGCCGGTTCAAAATCAAAGAGTCAGATCAATGGTTCAGCTAATGAGGCTACATCCAGTACCGGAGTGCCTGACATGAAAACGGTTATAGTAGCGGAAGGTGCGGGATTGACAGATAAAAAACCGCTTATTGAATTTACTGATTTTGCGAAAATTGATTTACGCGTTGGAACTGTTATTGCTTGTGAAAAGGTTGAAAAAGCCGATAAATTATTAAAATTAACGGTGGATTTGGGGGAGACGGAACCTAGAACTATTGTTTCTGGGATAGCTATGCATTTTTCTTCCGATGAAGTAGTAGGTAATCAAGTGGTGGTGGTAGCCAACCTCGCACCGCGGAAAATGAGAGGTATTGAAAGCCAAGGTATGATCCTAATGGCGGAAGATGCTACTGGGAAACTGGTATTTGTAAGTCCGAAATCAATGGTAAGTTCGGGTAGCGGCGTTTCTTAAATAATCGACGGAATATCGATTTTCTTTCTTCCATTGTATTCACGTAGTTTACCGCAATAGACATCATTTTATCTACGATGTCCTCGTTGCTAAACAACCGAAAATAGTTGCCAATTTCACTTTGATTGACGCTGTTGGCTTCCAAATTTGGTTGATTTGAAAGTTTGTTCAGCCAAGTGTTTTGCGATTTTTTATTTTTTTTGGATTTGATTTCCAAGGCCGTGAATGGTTCTGCAAAGGGATTAATGGGGTCTATAACTAAGTTAGATCCTTTGTTAAAGTTTTGAAAGGAATTCCCACTAATTTGGTGAGGGAATAATGAAAAATATTTACAAATCAGCTGTCCCGTATGCACGGTTAATTCTGGTAGTACAGGCACGCCCATCTTACTTAGTGCCGCGGAATTACATAATTGCTCATACTGTCCTCTGATGGGAATAATAATTAACTTCTTACCTAAATACAGCGCTTCCGCTGGGGATTCAAAGCCACCCGCAGTAATGAGTCCCGCGCAATGAATCATGGAATTGCTAAATGTGTCTTTGTCTACCGGATAGCAGGTAATATGCTGATGTTTTTGTGGTTCTTTTACCTGAGAAGTGAAAATGTGAATGGGGACAAAGTTGAGCGAACTCAAATTGTTAATTAGTTCTTTAATGGAGTATTGAGGTAAATAAACGGTTAAATGGCCTTGATTACTTGGATTCGTCTGTCTAACAGATTCTTTGATTATCGGTGGTAAAATCCCCAAATCGTAGGGTAGGAAGTGTAAGCCGATATGTACCGATGCTTTACAATAGTTTTTAAGCACCCATTCTCCTAAAGTATCACTTTTTTCGGGTCTAGGTGATTTTGTATACTGAAAACTCGCTTGATGGCCCCAATGAACGGATTTCACTTTTCTTAATCGACAGGCTAATGATGTTAACGAATCAAAATCATTGATTATTAAATCGTATTGATGTACTGGAATAGAAACAATTTGCTTAATAATTTTAAGCGGATTCAATTGCTTGAACATCTTCCAGTAATCCAGTCCCCCACCGTGTTTGTAAAACAGTGAAATCCCCGACAAACGGTATTTTACGGGTAAATCTACAGGTAAATTGCAGTTAGAACCGGAAAGTAAAATATCAACAGTTCCATATTTTGAAAGGTATTGATATACTTCTGAGGCACGAGAAATATGGCCATTTCCTGTGGCTTGTACCGAGTATAATATTTTTAATGAGTTAGACAGCATCAGTAAAAGCTACCCAGGCAGGTACGTTGGAGGAAGGAATGACTCCAGGCATTGGTATTTTTAACAAATCTTGGAATTCATTTTTCTGTTTGATCTTTTCCTTTTTACTCAAGGGGTGGTGTGTATAAATGCTCCATTCCCCCTTTGAATATTCTAAGGAAGTGAGATTTTCTATCCAATCCCCGCTATTTAGATATCGAACAGATCCCTGATTATTGGAAATAATTCGGTCTTGTGGTTGATGAATATGACCGCAGCAGACAACGTCATATCCTTCTTGAATCGCCAGTTCGGCAGCGGTTTCCTCAAAATTGGCAATCCAGCTAACGGCTTTTTTTACCCCGGATTTTATCTTCTTGGAAAAGCTCATTTTTTCTCTCCCAAAAAATTCTGCAAATCGATTGATCTGATGGTTTACCCAAATTAGAATGTCATACCCCTTTCCTCCTAATTTTGCCAATATTTTGGCACTACCCTGAGTGGTAGCATCAAAAATATCACCGTGAAAAAACCATATTTTTTTACCGTCTTTTTCTAAAATCAATTTATCGTCTAAGATGATATTCCCCAATTCTATTCCTGAATATCGGCGCAATGCCTCGTCATGATTGCCCGTGATGTAATAAACCTTACAGCCTTTTTCCGCCATCTTTAATATTTTCCGCAATACTTGCATGTGAGAAGCGGGAAAGTAACGTTTTTTAAATTGCCAGATATCGATGATGTCGCCGTTTAAAACTAGAATTTCCGGTTTAATACTGGATAGATAATCGCAGATATCTTCGGCATGACAACCAAAGGTTCCTAAATGCAAATCACTCAGTACGCAAATGTCTAATTTCTTTTTGGTCATACTTTTAGTTACTCGAAATACCAACTGGTATGTTTCTACAATATTGAAAGGATAATAAATCATCGTTAAATCCACACGAGTTGATTTGTTTTGTTAACATGGATTTAACATAAAGGTATTATTAATACAAGATTTAGAGGTGATTTAAGCAAGGATATTTGTACACGTGCAAAATATTGTAGCGTCAAAAAGCAAATTTATTATTCGCGATTTAAGTTGGTTAACGTTTAATGGTAGGGTATTACAAGAAGCTGAGGACTCCGATAATCATCTTCACGATCGTTTGAAATTTCTAGGCATATTCTCGAATAATCTGGATGAGTTCTTTCGGGTTAGGGTTGCTACACTCAATAAAATGGTGAAATTAGGTGGCGCGGCGAAAATGCAATTGGAAACACACCCAGATAAAATTTTAAAGCAAATTCAAACCACGGTTGTAAGCCAACAAGCAACCTTTGAGAAAATATTCAAAGAAATTGTAGAAGAATTAGGGCAGAAGAATGTATTTCTAAAAACAGAAAAACAGATCAATAAGGAACAAAAAGAATTTGTAACTAAGTACTTTGATGAAAAGTTACATACTCGAATCGTGCCTTTGATGGTAGAGAGTATTCCGTCCATGCCGTTATTGCGGGATCGAAGTATTTATTTGGCCTGTGTTCTAGGGCACGATACCAATCCGCTGATGCAGCGTTATGCATTAATTGAAATTCCAGTGGGGGAATTGTCCCGATTTGTTATTCTTCCTTCTAAAAAAGGAGTGCATGACATCATGTTGTTGGAAGACGTTATTCGTTTTAATTTACCCTATTTGTTTGCTCCGTTTGGGTTTAATCGATTCATGGGCCATATTATTAAGGTAACGAGAGATGCGGAATTGGACATGGATAATGATTTAAATTCCAATGTGATTGACGAATTAGAGAAAGGACTTAAAAACAGAAAAAAAGGGAAAGCTACACGTTTTGTGTACGATAAGCAGATTGATCCTAATTTGTTAGATTGGTTGGTTAAACGCCTTAATCTGTCCAGAAAAGACAACCTGATTCCCGGCGGCCGGATTCATAATTTTAAGGATTTTATGGATTTTCCGAAATCGGTATTTCCCGATATTATTGAAAGACCAAAACCTTTTGTACACCCTTTGTTACAACAGCCGTGTAGGATTTTAGATGTCTTAAACAAAACCGATGTTATGTTGCACTTTCCATACCATTCGTTTGATTCGGTTATTGACCTACTTCGGGAAGCAGCTATCGATCCAGCGGTGGTGAGTATAAAAATTACGTTGTATCGACTTGCATCGGATTCCAAAGTCATCAATGCTTTAATGAATGCAGTTAGAAATGGTAAGCAAGTGGTGGTGGTAATAGAATTAAAAGCCCGATTTGACGAAGAAGCTAATTTGCGTTGGAGACGAAGGTTAGAGGAAGAAGGGGTTACCGTGAAAATAGGAGTGCCTAACATGAAAGTGCATGCAAAAATTTGTGTGATCAAGCGCAGAGAATTCAATCAAACGAAACACTTTGGGTTTGTAAGTACAGGGAATTTGAATGAAAATACGGCTAAAATTTACGGCGACCATTGTCTGTTAACCAGCAATCCCAAAATTTTAATGGATGTGAACAAGGTTTTTGATTGCTTAGAAAAAGACTCTCCCAATGTTGGTGTATTAAAATCGTTAAAGACCTTAGTGGCATCCCCAGTGAATACTCGGAAATTCTTTCAAAACCAAGTTGAAAAGCAAATTGCAGTAGCGAAAAAGAAGAAATCGGCATCCATGATCGTGAAGCTGAATTCGTTAAGTGATAAATTAATGATTGAAACGCTGTATGCAGCCGCTAAAGCAGGTGTGCGCTTGGATTTAATTATTCGTGGAATTTGTTGTGCGGTTTCGGATCAGAAATCGTTTAAATTGAAACCGAAAGCAATCAGTATTGTGGATCAGTATTTGGAACATGCCCGAGTAATGATTTTTGGAGAAGGTGTAAATCGGCAGGTATTTATTTCATCGGCTGATTGGATGTCCAGGAATTTAGATAATCGAGTGGAAATTTCTTGTCCAATCGAAAATCCATTGTGGCAAGACGAGTTATCCCATATTATGAACATTCAGTTGAGGGAAAATCAAAAAGCACGAATTTTGGATTCTGCGCTCAGCAATCAGTACGTAGAAAAGAGAGAAGGAGAAGCTGATTGTCGTTCGCAATTATTAATCTACCAGTACCTTGCATCCAAAGAATACACCCTTGAATCTCGGAGCCATTGATATAGGCAGTAACGCTGTACGATTATTGGTGGCTCAGGCCATTCCTTATAAAAACGAAACGGTAGATTTTACCAAACTTAGTTTGTTAAGATTGCCCTTGAGGTTGGGATTGGATGTTTTTGAATCGGGGTTCATTTCCAAAGAAAAAGTGGAGTTGTTGGAGAAAAGCATGGAAAGCTTTCGGTTGATAATGGAAATTTACGGGGTCACGCATTTTAGAGCATGTGCTACATCGGCCATGAGAGATGCCGGAAATTCGCCGGAAATTGTCCAATCTATTTTTAAAAAAACCGGAATTAATATTGAAGTAATATCTGGTAGAGAAGAGGCGGAGATCATTTATGAAACGCATTTACGACAGTCGGGGGCGCAAAATGGAAGTACCCTTTATATCGATGTTGGTGGGGGCAGCACGGAGTTAACGCTGTATTCGTTTGGAGAAAAGGTTTTGCAGGAGTCTTTTGATATTGGAACCATACGATTAATGAGTGGCAAGGTGAAAGAAGAGATTTGGGACGAAATTAAACGATCCGTAAAAGTTGCTGTAAAAGATCATAAACCCTTGAAAGTGGTGGGTAGTGGCGGTAATATTAATAAATTATTTGCGCTCTCTAAACAGAAAGAAGGTCAACCTATTAGTTTATCCCAACTGGAAACATTTTTGCGGGACTTAGGTTCCATGACCATGGAAGAGCGAATGCATACCTATCAATTGAGACAGGAGCGTGCAGAGGTGATTGTTCCGGCTTTGCAAATTTACACATCTATATTGCGATGGGCTGGAGCTCGAGAAATTTCGGTACCTAAAATTGGTCTTGCCGATGGGTTGGTGCGGAATATTTATTACAATCAAATCTGATTGTCTTGATCTTAGTATAAATAAAAAAGGCTACCCATTATTGAGTAGCCTTTTTTATACTGATTTCAGTTGTTATTGTCCTGATGTCAGTAGGTATATAAGTTATTTAATTATCACTTTGGTTGTTTCGTTCCCAACGGAAATGGCATAAATACCGGGTAAGCACATGGATAGGTTAATTGTGTTTAACTCAAACTCACTTTGGAAAACTACCTGCCCAAGTGCATTCGTTACCGATACAATTCCAGATTTATTCAAATTCACCAAGCCTGTACTAGGATTTGGATAAGCTAATAAAGGTTTGCTAGTTAGAGCCAATTCAGTGTTGCTGTTAACTTTCATGTTATTTTGAACTTCAAAAACAGCTACCGTTCCACTTATTTCATTAGCAACAATCACATAAGGCTTACCTGTTGGGGAGTTTTCAGGTCGGATGAATTGAATGCCTTCAGGTCCATTATCTCCGCTGTAGAGGGTATTGCTTCTTGAATTTTTATAATCTTGAAACACGGGATTTTTAGGGTCAGTAACTTTATAGACCATGACGCCACCGGTTCTTTCTAGTGCAATAAATGCAAAATATTCTCCATTGTATTCTGCTACCGTTGCTCCTTCGGGTTCGGGACCTTTTGCTCTACTGCGAGATTTAAATGTATTATTTTCGTTATCGGCATTAAAAATTCTTCCAACGGCGGGATGCTGTGAAGTAATTAATTCAAAATCGGCATCACTGTCGTAGACCAAAGAGCCGTCTTCAGGATTCCAAATACTGAAGGAACGGGCGCCTACACTGTTGATTTCGTCTAAGTCGCCATCACCGTCTGAATCTTTACTTAATGTAGTTACTCTAAATCTACCCAAAGCATGGCTTTCCATTAATTGTGCGGCGTTGGGGAAGGTGGCCGAATCCAATTTTACTGCAGAAACGGTGGTTCTTTCGTTTAATGGGGTGTATTCCTTTTCATCGCCTTCATTTGCCGTTAACAAATAAGTTCTCCCGTTAATGGTGAAATTATTTATCGCATCGGGGATATAAAAAGATTTTACGGGCCAATTATTCATTAATAGATGCCCAGAATTATCACTGGCATCAAATCCGAGAGAAGATTTACTCCAATCTTTGGTACCCATAGCCCAAATTTTTGAAACACTTGCTTTGTCTACATCAATTTCTGCGATAGCATTATTTTCTTGCAAGGTTACCCAAGCTGTTTTGTTGTCTGAAGATATAGTTACAAATTCAGGTTCAAAATCTTGAGATAATGTGCTCGGTGCGTACAATTTTCTAATACCTTGAGCTAATAAAATACTCTCTTGTGCATTAAACGAGCTGAAGCTCACCTCTTTTACGTCGGCATTTGAAATCTTATCAGCTCCTGCAGTTAAATCGATAATGGAAACAGATCCCTCAGGGTCAATAGAATAATCCAAATTGGGTTGACCTTCGTTGGCTGTAAGAACCTTTTTGCCATCGTGTGTAAAGGTGATCATATCGGGTAAAAATCCAACCTCAACTTTATTGAGGTAGGTACCATCGGTATCGAAAAATACAACTTGACCACGAAGTTGTTCGTTGGCATTGGGCGAGGCAACGGCAACCAAGCCATTGTTAACCGCAATCGAAGTGATACCTCCATAAGTTGACATGTCAACGGATTTAATTAAAGTTATCTCTTTTGGGTTTGAGAAATCGGCAATGTCAAATCGATCTTGAATCGCACTTGTCATAAATAAACGTTGCGATTTTGCATCATGAACTACGATTTCCGTTGTTGAACCTTTTACTGGGTTAGGGTTGAAACTTTCAATGAAGTTCAACGAAATTTCTTGTTGGGGTACGGGTGATTTTCTATCATTATCTTTGATATAAACGGTAAAGAAATTAGGTCCTGTTACAGTGATTCCTGGAGTTTTCGATTCTAATTTTAATGCGAAGTATTCATCATTTTCGGATGTATTATCGTTTAAAATTGGAATTTTAACATCAATACTTGATGCAGTGGATCCATCTATATTGAGTGTTTGCCCAGTAAAGGTGAAGTCCGAAGCGTTCGCAGTACTCCATGACCCAATCATTGGAGAAATTTGTAAAGTACCGGTGCTCGGGAATTGAACATTAATTTTCACAACTGCTTCTTTTGCATCTTCGTTAATTGCCACAAATCGACTTGAAAAAGTTACTTTGGTTTCGTAAATGAATGTAAAATCAAAAGGCTTAAATAGCATTCTATTTTCAGCATCTTTCACATTTTGAACGGTAAGCGAATAGGAGGTACCTGCGGCAAATGAATTTGCATAGGTTAATGTTACCGTGTCTAAGGCAGTGCCGTTATTGCTACGTTTCAACGAAGTTAAACCACTAATACCTGTGTAGTTTGATGCATCAACAGCCGAAGAGGAATCCATGTCTCGAGAGAAAATAACTTTCAATGTATTGGAATTGACAAGTTCCACTTTGGTTACGGTAGGAGAGCCAGGGAATCCCCATGCAGGCCAGGTTTGTGGAGCAGATCCAGAAGCGGCTCCTAACCAATTGGCGGTATCGTGAATTAGTGCTTTTAATTCGGCAATGGTGCCCGT
>JACCDW010518970.1_pt1 | contig 20591 bp, 38 predicted proteins | sample 7449781 | NCBI WGS metagenome assembly JACCDW01 (sample SAMN15323449, study PRJNA562643) | freshwater metagenome | isolation source: river surface water | place: USA:Blue River Watershed | collected 2017-08-18
CTGTGCTCCTGGTGTACCTGGTGCTCCTGGATTTCCTTGTAGTCCTTGTGGTCCTTGTGGTCCTGTTGGTCCTAACGGACCCGTTGGTCCTGTTGGTCCTGTCGGTCCTTGTGGTCCCTGAGGTCCTTGTGGCCCGGTCGGTCCAGTTGGCCCCGTAGGTCCCTGAGGTCCTTGTGGCCCAGTCGGTCCTTGTGGTCCCTGAGGTCCTTGTGGCCCCGTAGGTCCAGTTGGCCCCGTAGGTCCAGTTGGCCCCGTAGGTCCCTGAGGTCCTTGTGGCCCCAATGGTCCTGTAGGACCTGTAGGACCTGCTACATTAAGAAGATCTCTAGCTTTTTGAACAGTGAGGGTCTGATTTACCGCCGAATCTTGCACAAGAAACAGCGTGGTATTTTCATCTGGTTCCTCTAATGGAGGAAGGAAAACGAGATTCGGACGTGGGGTAGTCATGGTTTAAGTTTCACTATCTACTATTTATTTGATTCTTGAATTACACCAGACCTGTAGATCTGCTCAATAATAGATATTTAGCTCCTTCATTGTTTTGGCTTTTTTCTATGTAAACCCGATCAATTTCGTAGTCAACATTCTTAAATTCAAATCCACTACTCTTAATATTTCGGATAATTTTGTTAGCACCAGTATGTGTAGCAAAACATACAGGAACAAAAGGTATATAACCAAGTTTTCCATATCCTAAAACTTGTGTTTCTTTTGTAAATGGCGGATCTAGTGTATCAGTCCTACCAGCAGTGTCGTTGATTCTGTTTCTAATATTAGGAATACTTGATGGATAATATGTTATTCCGTTGTAGGTAAATGACGAAGATACACTTGTTCCGTTAATTACATTTTTGTCAATTACATCAACATAGATTAAGCTATGTCTAACAGTGCCGTCTACATTTCTTGCAACAGCAGACTTTAGAGATCCTAAGAAAAATCTTCTTTTTTGGAAATTTTGACTGATAATATCTGCATACTCAGATAGACTTAGTGATTCAATACCAAAGTCTAACACTAATTTTAAATCTCTTTGTATTCCAAAGTTTGTATCGTAGGGTCTATAAATTAGATCCTTCTTGAATACATTTTCGTCTTGTATAAAACTTGTATATTCTGATCTTTTAGATTTTTTTTGTAAAGGTTTAAAGTATATTGATGTATATTCTGTAGATGTAGTTTGAGAAATAGATATTGAAAACGTTCCAGTAAGTAAGTGGTTCCTATTGTTGTCTGTTGCAGATACTGAAAATGTGCTAGTAGTAACTATCGTTGAAGTTCCTGTATTAAGTGCTGCAATCCCTGAAATAGTTCCATCGTGATTTAATGACAATCCTTGAGGAAGTTCTCCGCTGAGGTAGTATTTTATATCAACACTTGAAGTAGATACTGCTAATTTAACAAATAATTCAGACTTTTCTCCAGGAATTAGTGTTCCTAGAGTTGCAGTTGTTTCCCATCCTATAAAAATACCAGCAGTTGACGTTGTATAAACAGACATTTTAGAATCCCATTTAGGGTATTTACCTAAAATACTGCTCTATTTTTTTTACCTTTCCGTTTAGTTATATTAAATATATCATACTTTAATAAAGGAAATTTTATGGAAATTCTATTAATCATCGCCGTATTGGTAGTGGTTGTCTGGTTTGTATTTTTTAGAAAAACAGACGATTACACATCAGCATCAGTTGTTCCCTATAAGGTAGAAACTCCAGTTGCTACTAAAACAGAAGATGTTGTAGTCGCGTCAGTTCCTGAACCTGTAAACCCACAAATTACTGATTCAGTTACTCAGGCCGCACCAGAACCCGTTGTTGTAGCACAACCTGTTGCTGTGGAAGAGAAACCGGCTAAGAAGCCTCGCAAACCACGCACACCAAAGGCAAAAGTGGAAGAGAAACCAAAAAAGGTAGCCGTAAAAAAAGCAGCCCCTCCTAAAAAGGCGGCTGCTATGAAAGCACCTAAATCAAAGAAGTCCTAATTTCTTTGCCTGTTTAGCCAGTTCAAAGCTGGCTAAATTTTTACCTTTGGATTCACACATAATATCGTGTGAATCTGTAAAGCTCAGGGCCCATTCGTTAGACACTCTATTCCAATAGAAGTCGGAATGTGCTCTGAGCTTTTGTTTTTTGTATCCGGTTTCTAACAAAGTTTTATGATCCGGCATTACATCAGCATTATGTCCTATCAGATAATCTTCGCGACTAATTGAATAATGCATAGTGGGACGAATACCACGCCAAGACTCAATAACACGTAGAACACGCGGGTCTTTAGAGTCAAGGTATTCTCCTTCGCGAATCCAGTGATGATGTATGTCCAAAACAATAGGTAAGATATCACCCAAATCCAAGCAATCATTTAGCCCCCAGGAGTTTTCTTCGTTTTCGATAGTGATACAATTTCTTGCTTCGGGGGTAAGTCTTTTGTAGGCAGCGCGAATACCTTCGGGACCGGCTCTACCCGAGATGTGGACGTTGATCTTGAAATCCTGAAAAGACTTACCATACCCCATCCACCTGGCCATATCTGCATGATATTCAAACTCCTCAATACTACGGTTTACAATGTCAGGGTTATCAGATGCCAGCACAGTGAACTGACCAGGATGCATACTGAGACGAACACTATTCTTCCTAGCCATATCTCCCACGGCTCTAAATGCTCTTTCACAATAGGATCTGACATCGGGAAGCCTGTAGAAGCTGCTCCATACTGGCTCAGTGTAGACAGGCAAAATATCACTGCTGAGTCGAACCATTCTAAGATTTTCATCTAAACCACCTACTCTTTCAACGAGCAGTCTTGTGGACTCAATGTTTTGCTTAACAAGATCCCAAAGTTTTTCTTCAGCCACAGATCTGCTTTGTCTATTTAACCAAGCAACTGTGGTAGAACTTGTATTATATTTTTTTGCATCGTCGTTGGGTTTAATTCCGTCAACTTGATCAGGGCGATCAATCCATTTGCAAGCAAAACCAATTCGTTTGATCATTTATTAACTTTCTGAATAGACCAGCTACCGTCTTTGTTATCAATCCATTCTAGAGTATCTCCTTCTACCCAACCTTGCATTTTTAGCAACTCTTCGGGCAAAGGCAAGATAATTTCACCAGTTTCTGGATCTTCTTCTACAGTAATTGTCCAAGATGATTTAGATGTTGTGTCCATAGCAATATTTTACACGATATTTCGGAAATAGTCAATTGTTTTATTGAGGCCTTCTTCAAGTTGAATCTTTGGTTCCCAATTTAGCATTCGTTTGGCTTCGGTAATATCTGGTCTGCGCTGTTTTGGATCGTCTTGCGGCAAGGGTTGTTGCAAAATTCTACTCTTGCTTTCGGTTAACTCAATCACTTTGTGAGCCAATTCCCACATGGTAAACTCTCCCGGATTACCAATGTTAACAGGGCCAATGTAGCAGTCGTCTGGATGATTCATCATAGCCTGCATAGCATCCAGTAGGTCATCGACGTAGCAGAAACTACGAGTTTGCATACCATCACCGTAGATTGTAATGTCTTTGCCTTGCAGTGCTTGAACGATGAAATTACTGACAACTCTGCCGTCGTTAATGGCCATTCTTGGTCCATATGTGTTGAAAATACGCACAATTTTAGCCTTTACATCGTGTTCGCGGTAATAGTCCATGAACAGTGTTTCTGCGGCTCGTTTGCCTTCGTCGTAGCAACTACGGATACCGATTGGGTTTACATGGCCCCAATATGTTTCGGGTTGTGGATGAATTTTAGGATCACCGTAGACTTCTGATGTAGATGCTTGTAGAATCTTTGCACCTGTGCGTTTGGCAAGCCCTAACAGATTGTAGGAGCCTAACACACTGGTCTTCATCGTTTGAATTGGATCATACTGATAATAGAATGGACTTGCAGGACATGCCAAGTTGTAAATTTCGTCTACTTCCACATACAACGGAAAACAAACGTCTTGTCTAATAACTTCAAAGTTTGGATTAGACAGTAAGTGCTTGATATTGTTTTTACTGCCAGTGAAGTAATTATCGACACATAAGACATGATGTCCTTCTGCGACTAGTCTATCACATAAGTGACTTCCTAAAAATCCAGCGCCGCCGGTTACTAATATTTTTTTCATTTTGAATCCTTTTCAGATAAAATAGGTGATTCAGAAATAGGCCAATCTATTCTGTAGTCATTCCATTTAAAATTTTCTTCTTTTTCTTTATTGTAGGGAGCATCTACTACATATTGAACTATTGCAGTTTCTGATAACACAAGATATCCGTGTGCATATTGTGGAGGGATCAATAAACCTGTATCTTGATTTAAAATTATTCCAAACCATTCGCCAGTTTCTGGATTTAAGGCAACGTCAAATATTTCTCCATAGACTGGCATGACTAGTTTAGTTTGATCTTGACGGTGCATGCCTCGAAGAACATTGCGAGTAGAATATGCTGTGTTTAGTTGACGAAACAATCCTCGCATTCCGTCACTAGAAGTTTTCCATGTTTCGCAAAAAGACCCTCGATAATCGCTGTATCTTTTATGTTGGATAACTTTTAAACCTGGTAACATTTATTTCTTTATCAGTTCTGGAGAATGTTGGGGTATTTCAACTTCAACTTCTTTGTTTTTATCATTTTCTAACCTAGCAGTTCTTGCACGTAGTTCACTAGAGCTGTAGATATGCTGTCTCTTATGATAATGTAATTCAATGCCGTTGTCAATACAATACTGTTTTCCGGTAAAGTCTCTATTGAGATACTCTTCGCTTAAGAAGCGTATGTCAATCTTTTGAGTCATTAACAGTTGCAATAGATCAAATTCTGTTTCATAAACTAGGATTTCGTCTACATACTTACAAGCCTGTAATTGAACATACCTTTCATAAACACTTTGAACAGGTTTATTTTTAATTCCGGGTCTGTCAATAGTAGGATCGACTTGAAGAGCAACAATCAAATAATCGCATAGTTGCTTTTCTAACTTGAGCATAGTTACATGCCCTGCATGTAGGAGATCAAATGAACTACAATTAAATCCGATCTTCATTCTTTTCCTTCGGCTGAACAATTCCGTATTGTTTATAGAGCCATGAAATAAACTCTGATATTTGATAATTAGGATAAGGATATACCTTATAGGCTATTGTTACCTTTTCTAACCAATCCTTATCATTCAGTTGCTGTGCCATAAATGTTTGACCACTTTTTTAGTTTTTCTATTTTAGCTTGTTTGGCCACTTCCATATTATCCCACGATACTACATTCATTTCTTTAAGAATGTCAATCATAGCTAGCATGTCCCCAAGCTCTTCTTCTAGGTGTTCTCTGTTAGTTTTAGGTTTACCTGGCTTGTAGTTATCAATTCCAAACCGACTAATTTTACTAACAGCTTGAATTACTTCTGCACATTCCTCTTGAAGGATGTCCATTGCTTCTTTTGTTTTTTCATTCATCATTGATGATCTCGACTAGTTTTTTTGCAGTTGCTGGACTTAAGGTCCAACCTAAATGACCGTGACCTGTATGGTAATAGACTTTAGGTGTCTTTGATTTTTTAACTATAGGCATCATATTTGGCGTCATGGGACGCAAACATGCCCAGCTAGAGTAATTACTTGTGTCAAGATCTGGAAAGTTTGTTTGAACCCATTTTAGCAAAGGTTCAATTCTATCTCTACGAATATCGTAATTTTCTCCAGTAAGCTCTGCTGTTCCTGCAACTCGGAATCTATTTCCCAGTGTGCTAGTTACAATTTTTGCCTGATCATCTAACAAACTAACTTTTGGAACATATTTCATGTCCTCTGGCTTGACATTGATAGTTATACTATAACCCTTAACTGGATAAATTGGTAAGCTATCTCCAAAGTGTTTTGCAATTTTAACTGAACCTACTCCTCCAGAAACTACTATGAAGTCAAACAGTTCAGCAATGTCTTTACTTTCTATTTTAAGATCAAACATAAACTTGACATTGTATTTTGTCTGCAAAACATTTGCCAGTTCATCGCAAAACTTGTGTATATCACCTGTCCAATCGCTAGGGGTCCATGCACCGCCGACTAGTTCTTCTAAATCTTTTAATGCAGGGTCTAAGCTAATTGTTTGTAACGGAGTTAGAATATCCCATTCACAACCATTAGCATTGTATAATTCTTTTACTAGTTGCGCTGATTGAAAATATTTTTCGCTTTTGTAAAAATGTAGAATACCGCAATTACTTTGATCGAATTCTAATCCTTCTTCTTGTATAATTTCTTTATACAATTTTCTAGATTCTAAACCTAATCTTATTGTTTCTGCGGTATTTCTGGCATAGTTATTTGATATTGTATGCCATAAAAATTTTAGTAGCCAATTTATTTTTGCAATAGAAGGAGTTGGCCTAACTAACAATGGAGCATCTTTTTGAAAAATCCATTTGATGCCTTTTCTAATATTACTCCATGTTGTCCACACTTCGCTATTGCTTACGCTAACTTGGCCACCGTTAGCATAGCTTGTTCTCATAGCAGGATAAGATTCTTGTTCTAACACACTGACCTTATACCCGCTTTTTACAAGATAATATGCTGCTAACATACCGGTTATCCCGGCACCTACCACTGCAACGCTCTTTGTCATCTATAGCCTTTACTTGATAAAACTATTTTGCAGATATGTTCTAATCGTTCAATGTGTTCGAATGCACGCCACGGACTAGTGTCAACGGCTACTACACCGTGACGATCAATACCTACTACATGGTTTTCTAATTTCCCGTCAGGGGTTAAACCTAAATTTGGAATCGTAGCATCAGCAAGTGCTTTACTAATTGGCGGCACATCTGGAACATTATGCCCTACCCTAGTGTATCTTCCTAGTTCTGGAAACTCTTTAACCAGTTCACTAAGCTCAATACCTGCATACATTGCTGCTACAGTATAAGTAGGGTGCATATGAAGAACAACACGGACTTCACTATCTATAACTCGTTGAAGTCCGTGGTGTAAAGGCAATTCTCCCGACGGTTGTAGAGAGCTGCTAATATCAGTATACTTCATTGCTCTGCTACCACTTAAACTCCACTTAATAAACATTTCGGGCTGTAGAGTCTGCTTACGTATACCACTTGGAGTAATATACATATGATCTCGATCATGCCAGCGGATACTAGCATTGCCATCTCTAGCAGTGATCCAGTTCCGCTTATAGGCTTCTTGAAATAAATCAGAAATAGTTTCTAACATTAATGATTTCTCTTTCCATCAAAAACGCAAACAAAATATAATGTATTTGAGTGAGATGTGTTATAAACTCGATGAAATGCACCGTCCGGAATTAAAACAACATCTCCGCCTTGCACATTAAATCTAGTGTCGTCGATCTCCATTTCACCTACACCGGACACAAAGTAATAAACTTCTTCCTGTCCAGGATGTTTGTGTCCGCGAGTGCTTTGACTCGGCTTTAAGTCTGTTGAACTTAAAATTAAATTTTTAAGTGTAGTGTTATCTTTAAGGACATAAGTTTCGTTGTCCTTAACTACAACTCCTCCGATATCATAGATACTATGTTTCATGCAAATAGGTCCTCATTCCACTCACGATGACCTTCACGGAACGCCATGTTAGATTGTGTTTCTCGAACTTCAACACGATAGCACCATAGGCGGTCTGCTTCTCCAGGACCCCACATCTCCGGAATATAAACACCATTGACATACTTGTAGAGCATATCGGCTAGACTTTCGCAACCTAGTCGAGGCAAGACTACGATCTTAGCCATATTCTTTTCTTGTAGTAGTTTGAATGTTTCCATTTCTGGATCATCTTGTGCTACAATCAAAGTGTGATCAAATTGATCTTCCAGTTGTTTCTTAAGTTCCTTTAGGCCACCGTAGTCAGCAGCCCAGTTACGAACGTCTAGGTCGTTTGTGCCAAAGTAAAACTTCATACTAAATGAATAGCCATGAATTAGGTTACAATGACTATCAGCACGCCATTGTCTGTAAGCACATGGGAATGCGTCGTGATATTCTTTAGTGCTGGTGAATTTATATGTAATTGGTAGATTTGCCATCTCTAGTCTCCTTTATGTTTAGGTAGCAAGTTTGATGACGGGCGGAATATTTAAAGAGGGTCGAGCGTCACAAAGTCCTCTAAGTAAATTTTATACAGTGTTATTTAACTTGTCAAGACGTTTGGTCTAATTTTTTTATATCCTCTTTTATTTCTCGAATGTCTTTGATTATATCAGACAGAATTTCTACCTCGATAAGTCTGTGGGTTAATAATTCTTTGACCATTTTCATCGTCCAATACCACCAAACTACTGATAATGCTAGTCCGATAGAAATAAGCGTCCAATGTAAACTTTCGACCTTAAAAAATGTTATGTCAGCAATAACTAATAAAATGGCAATCGCAACGAAGCCACTTAGTCTTAACCAAAAGATTCTGTTTTTATCAAATTGTTTTATTTTTTCTATATGTGTTTGTAATGTTTTAACCATAATAAAGTCCCCATAAGTAAAAATATTTACCTAGGGGACAGTGAATATTTTATTATAATTTATTGTCGATGTTCGACAACCTTATCTGCAAGACCCCACTCAACAGCTTCTGCGGCACTAAGGAAGGTATCAAACTTCATAGCTTCATAAAGTTCTTCGTAAGTTTTGCCTGCACTGTTGTGACGAACATAAAGTTCTGTTAGACGTTTGTTAATTCGTTTACTTTCTTCAAAAGTGCGGCGAGCATCTTCGAATTCAAGTTCCTGAACATGCACACTACCACGAGTGCTAGGAGTTCCTGAGCTTACACGGTGAATCATTGTTCGACTCTCTGGAAGAACAAATCGTTTGCCTGGAGTGCCTGCTTGCGCTAAAAATGATCCCATACTTGCAGCTTGCCCCATGACGTATGTGCAGACATCGGGCTTGATAAATTGCATAGTGTCATAGACGCTCAAGCCGGCAGTAACAAGTCCACCTGGACTATTGATATAGAAATGAATGTCTTTCTCGCTATCAGAACTTTCGAGATGCAAGAATTGTGCTACGATAAGATTAGCACTGTGGTCGTCAACAGGTCCATTTAGGAATACAATCCGCTCGTTAAGCAAGCGGCTGTAGATGTCAAAGGCTCGTTCGCCTTGACCTGTCTTTTCAATTACCATTGGGACTAGCATATTTTTCCTTTATGTTATTATTGGTTGTCTTGTTTGTCTATCGCTGTAAATTTTATGACCTTTTTCTCTAATCAAGTCTGCGGTAAACTGTGGGTTTTCTTCCCACTGGTTGCGCCAAAATGTTTCGTCGAGGCTAGGGTCACAGTCTACAGCATAAATTTCATAATGTCGTTGAGTATTGAACTGTGCTCTTAGTATAAGGTTTCTTACAATTGTGTCAAGAGGGTTTCGTGTTCTCGACTGCTCTTTAAGAAGCTTAATGATGTTTTCTTTATCCCAATGCTCGTATTGAGATATAGGAACGATAGATTCAATTCCGTGCATATCCCAACTAAAAATAAAAGCGTTTTTAGTCATCTGTATTCGGTATCAAGACTAACCTTAGTAAGTCCTGCAACAGTTTGAAAATGCTCCCAGGCTTTTTTAGCCGCAGGATTACGATCTAGTTCTTCGCTAGGAAGAACAGTTTCAAGCCAAAATTCTGCACGGCGTGGCGGGTGCGCTCCGAACTTCCTGGGTTGGTGAAATTTGCCTTGCTCCCAAAGTTCAATTGCTACACTACGGAATCGATCTTCGTCTTCGTCTGGGTAGCCTGCCCATTCCGGATTAGACCAAGGACTTCCCCCGCTCGTGCCGCCCCCGTAGCCTTTCCAGATTCCTTTCCACTGATCGCTATCATGCGGGTCAAAATCAGTCCGAGCAATGACAATTAAGACATCGTCGATATCTACTTTACCATCAATGATATCTCGTAGACATCGACTGAAGCTGAGTCCGATTTTCATTTGTCGTATTCTTTCTGTTTCTGTTGATGTTCAGCTTCATGTTCGTCGCACAGAGTTCTAATCCAACCGCCACCACGACGGGTTCCGGGTTTGCCGCACTTTTCACAGATTGAATCTGCCCATACTTCGGCCATACGCACCATTCCGTGAATTTGTTCGTCTCCGCCATCGTAGTAGAAACGCAGTCCGCCGAACTTTTCTTTGATCTGTTGGACAACTACTTGCTTACATCCTTCTCCACGATTATACTTTTCTTTTTGCTCTTGCTTCCAGTCAATATGGCTTTGAATGTTGGCGCAAAGAGCCTTGAGCACGGGCCACCAACCTTCGCCTACTGCAAACCCTCCGTAGCGTTTGTGTCCGAACATTTTAGGAAAGCATTCTTCCATGTCCTTGGCAAACAGATCGTATCGGCTGAATTCATTGTCCATCTTGTTTGTCCTGTTCGTGTTGCTTAACCATTCTATATAATGGTTCCATGCGTTCTTGGAACACATCCGGAGCACCGTCAGAAGCCCGTTGCATATCCCAGCTGTTAGGGAAGTGTCTAAGAATGCTGTAGGCTTCTTGCCTAACTGCTTTGGGTATACGAGGATACTTTTTACGGTCGTGGGCTAGATCCTGCAAGAATCTACTAGCCCACGTCACCGCACGATATCGCTCATCAGGCAATGTCATGTTCAGATTTCCACTGTTCTGCTCGAGCCTTAGAACCTTCGGGATCACGCTTATGTTCTTCAATCGCGGCACGAAGTGCTTCTTCAATAAATTGGTTAAAAGTTATATCACGATCGTGTGCTAGTTTCATATATTTTAGTAGTTCCTCGTCTGTAAAGTCTACAGGGATACTAACACGAGTATCGTAATCTGTGCCATTGAAAATAGCTTTTGCTTTTTCAATCCAATCTTCTTTGACTTCCAAGTCAACATACTCAACGTCTTCCCATGCTACATCATCAGAACCGCGCCCTGCAACTTCCATCATATGTTTAGGCTGATAGTTAGGATTAATCATGCGATATGCACGTTGATGAACATAGTCGTGTGCCTGCACTTCGTAGACTTCTTGAGTTTTTGTATCAAAGATAATACTAAAACTGTGTCCGTCTTGCTCACCATTCCAGCTGTCTAGCATGTAGGCATTATAGCCATAACATTTCCAACCGTAATCACCGCCCTCGGTAATACGGTAATTGACAATTTCCATCCATTCTTTAAGACTTAGCATTTTGAGTTTCCTTAGTTAGTTTGCACATTAGAACAAAATGTTCGTAGGCTTTACGAACTGCTTCATTAGAGTATAGCACCTCTGCTTCTGCTTGTAAAGCCTTTGCGCCTTCTTCGGCGACTTCTCGAGCACTAGGCCATTCAAGTTGACGAGCACTGTTGCCAAACACATGAACAAGATTATCCCAAGCCTCTTTCTCTTCAGGCGTGAGTTTACGTTCACGATCTTGTCGTTGCATACGGAGCTCGCCGGCTTTAACAAGAGCTTTTGCCATTGCATCTTCTGCAACATGAGCAGCCGCAATTAGGGCTGCATAGTTAGGATCAATATTAAATCTACGAGTAGTAACACCCGGTCGGCAAATTACAATATGTGTGCCTTTAGGATAACTATCCATGTAGTCGTTATCATATTCGGCTACAGGAACATACCTGCGACCTTTCTTTTCATAGTAGATCTTCTTGGTCATTTTTCAATCCGTTGCTGTGTCTGTCATTTATTGTGTCGATGTCTTGGAATAGACGCTTTTCTTGTGCTGTGAGACTATCTTTATGAATGTGTCTCGGATTGCCGCAGAGTCCGCATTGGGGATTGCCGCAGTCCATTGCATGGTGTTTGGCCAAACGATGCGGCTCTTTTAGCACTTTGTTTTCATCAGCGAATGAATTGTGTTGTTTGGCAATTTTAAGTTGCTTCTTTACTGCTGTTTCATCTTTGTGTCTGCGCTTTGAATTCTTTAACTTGTCATTTTCGTGACTCATAGTAACTCCTAGACTGTGATGTATGTTTGACTCTTTCTAATTTTACGGCACTCTTCGCGAACTTCTTTAGGAATGTCCGGATGGAACTCTGCCATACTGCAATCGTATACGCGATATTCAGGAACAGGTATCATATTCAATATACTGATTATAACTCCGGTTACTGTTAGTAGTAAGACTGAGAACAATAACGCCTGCTTCATTTGAACACTTTCAGGATCACCGTGTCCTCGTTGAAGCGACCGTTAAGGACAGTCTCTGTAGTCTTAATATTCTTAGCAAACCAAGTCTCAAAACGCTTCTGCGTGTTCTGCTCTTTAAACTCTTTGATTTGTTCTGGAGGCTTACGCAGAGTCTTTTGAGTAGACTTGTCAGTGAAGTCCAACAGACTGGTGCCTTTAACAGACAGACCTGCACTGCTCTTGGCAATGTAGTAGCCGATCTTACGAGTCTTGACATTGTAGACCACAACACCAGTCGCACCCACAATCTGTGCAGGCGGCGTAGACACAATGCCCAGCTTGTCATCTTTGACAAGGAACTTGAGCTTAGTCACAAGTTGCTCTGCAGGCTTGACTTTTTTAGCACGAGGCTTCTTAAGAACCTTTTGCTCTGCGGCAATCTGTTCACAAGCGGCCATAATGCTGTCGTAGAATTCGATTAGCTTCTTAACATTCTTTCGAGGCAAATGCTTGTAGGCTTCACGAAGTTGCTCGTCGCCTTCACCACTAGCCAGTTCATGCAGGTCTGCATGGCTACGAGCAAAGAAACTTTTGATGTAACGAGTATGAGCAGCTTTGGCACCCTTGCCACGAAGCAGATTAAGGATCTTGAACGCCTTAGGATCAAACGAATCCGGGTCCATAATGAAACTATCAATAGCGGCGTCAAGTTCTTCACTCATTGCGCCAGCTGCTTCACGCAGACGATCTTGGATGTTCATTACAGGAACAACAGGCTTGTCTTCCTTGATCTTAGGTGCATCTTCATCTTCGTCTAGGTCGTCCGCACCTGCCTTGAGGACAGCTTCAATTTCTTTACGAAGCCATGCACTGCTATCCTTACCACTGTTAAAGTCAGCATGAATTTCGGGCATACCTTTAACTAGGCAAGCGGCAACTCCCACCATAGTGCCATTAAAGTATTTGTCTTTGGTCTTCCGGATGGCGTTGATGTCTGACTTGTCGTAGCCGGCGTTGTGCATCCATTCGACTAGCTTGGGCTTGAGCTCCTTAACAGTCGATTCGAGTCGATACCATTCCATCGAACGACGGAAGTGGCGAGCAAAAGTTTCACCGTCCCACTCATTGGAGCCGGCCCAAACGGGACTATGATCACGCTTTGAATTGATACGGTGTGCCGCAACCTGTTTGGCAGTTACGCGAGTTTTAGGTGCAGTTGCTTTTTTAGTAGCAGTAGCCATTTTGCGCTCCTTTGTTTTTCAGTATAGTTATATTATAGCGCCTTTTACCAGGCAAGTCAAGAGTCGGTAATACCAGTTTTGTCCAAATATTCACTATATTTGAGCAAGAACATTGTTCGTTTGGGTTCACTATAAAAGTCTAACCGAACATCTTGTTTTTTTTGAAACCGATCGTGATGATCCAAATTCCATTCTTCGTATTCTCGAGCAACAAATCCTAAAACTTCTCGAGACCGTTGTCGTATAATTACGACACTTGTTGGATAGTCTTCAAGAAGTTTTGATTTGAGCCGAATCCATTGACTGGGTTTAAGCGTTATCGGCATCGTCACGGAACTTCTCCCAATCTCCGCCATCGGCAGGCACCCAACCCAATTTTTGAAAGTCTTCTCGTATCTCTCTGGTTATCATACCTTCGGGCATGTAGCCAGTTCGAGCACGCCACTGTTCAGTAGTTTCTCCTCCCTCGACATCAGCAATATGCCCACCAATACCACTGCAATACCAATCAATGTAGTCACCTTCTTGACGCATGTCTGCAACAATACCGCCAGCATATCGCCACGAGCAACTCCACTTCTCTTCAGTTAGGATTGGAATTACATCCAGTTTAGTAAAGTCATTGTTGCATAGAGCCGCATAGATATTTTGTGAATAGGCTTTGCTAGCACGAGCCTTGGCTAAAATCCAATCAGTAGTGACTAGATCCCACTCCATATTATTTTCTTTAGCTTTAGGATCTTCCCATTTGCGATCCTCCCTTTCGAGAATCTGTTGGAACATGTCTAAGTAGTCTTGATTAGGCTCTTCGCCTTTTTCTTTCATACGTTCGATATAACCTTCTTTTTGGAAGGTGTGTCTTTGCGGGCTACGAGAGGGCATTTTAAGTCCAGAGTGAGTTACGGATTTTGATTAGGCGGATGAGCATTTCTTCATCCTCTTTTTCATATGCTTCTTCGATTTCTCGAGTCTTCATAAGGGCACGATCACCAAAGGCACGAAGTTCTGGATCTTTAGCTTCTCCCATAAAACTTCCACCTTCGTCACGCTTACGATCGCAGTATTCGCTCCACCCACTGGCATCGTGAGGATCAGGACGTTGGTGGTAAACTTCAGTCCACCACTTGTAGAGTGCAAGGATCTCTAGAGCTTTTTCTGCTTGGTAGGTAGGTTTGCCAATGTTTGGGCTACCTTCTTCACACTCATTCTCGTGCCAGACAAGTTTGCTTTGCCAGTCGAGGTTATCCAAACCGGCCTGCGGACAGCGCCAAGTTCTCCAGCGGAACCATCCTCGGGACCAAAACGGTGCTTGATATTTTGATTTAGCCTCGTCATCCCAGGCGATGTGCCACCATGCAAGTTCAACTTCGACGAAGTCTTGGAGTTCGTTAAAAAGACACGGCAAAAAACGATTGCCAACATCGCGCCACTCACCGCGAGGAATATCGCGAGGGCTAGAGGTAAGAGCATGGGTTCGAGTGACCCAACGATTGTTGATATAGTATTTGATAGCATAGAGTTTGTCAGTAGGCCAGTAGACAATCTTTTGTAGAATGTCTAGTCCTTCTTCAGCAAGCCACCAACGAATGGGATACGCAGCCTTGGCTCGTTTTTCCCATTCGTCCCAGCCTTCTGCGGTCTTGGCTCCGCCCTTGGTAGTGCCACGAATCCAGTCAGCAAACTTTGAGCAGGTCCAATAATGATTACGCATTTTATCCTCGTATTGATACTTGAGTTTTCTTTACAGTAGGTCCATCACTGACAAAATCCAGTCCAGCCATTCGACCTTCGTAGACCTTGCCATTCCATTTCATGAACAATTTTACACTCTGATTCACTACTACTGTCAACCGGTCTCGATCTTTGAACTCGTGAACGGCGGCTTCGAGCATCTTTCCAGATGCAGCCTGTTTAACTTGACAAGTAGATCCAGCTCGAATGATTTCACTCATTTTTGTTTCCAAACAGTTGTAATAGGTTGAGGAAAATGTTAATGAAGTTGAGATACAGGCTTAACGCTCCGCTTACTTCTGCGGCTGTGCTAGTGTTCACAGACAGTTCTTCGCGGATTCGTTGTGTATCCCAGGCAGTTAGGCCAAGGAAGATTACAATAGCAATGGCACTTAACACCATTTGGAATACTGTGCTTCCTACGAATATATTGATTATACTAGCAATGATGATTGCGATCAACCCCACAAATAGCCATTTTCCAATACTGTCCAGGCTCTTTTTGGTAAAGTATCCGTAGAAACTCATTGCACCAAATAGCACTGCCGCACCCATAAAGGCACTAACAATACTGCCCAAATTGTATACTACGAAAATACTAGCAAAGCTCAAGCCCATTAGAGCAGCAAATCCATGTAACAGTAGATGTGCCACTGGTGCCGGAGGATTAGAAGCTAGTGCAAAACTAATTGCGAAAACTGCAACCAATGGTGCAAAGATTACAATCCACTTGACAAACCCTGTAAACAAGAATGCCATAAGTGCAGGACTACCTGCAACTAACATGCTTACAACCATAGAGGTAAGCACTGCTAGTCCCATATTGGCATAGACCTTGCCCATTGCAGAATTTAGTTCTCCTGCTGAACGATACGCTACCCCACCTGGGGCATAACTTGTTCCAAACATTGTTTACTCCTTTGTAATAAATGGTTTAAGGTCGGGAGGTGTCCATCCCAACGGCTTTAAGACCTTGCCGTCCTCACGCTTACGCACCTTACCGGTATCTTTGTCGATTTTAGCAAAGTTAGTTCGCATGACTTCTTTCCATCCACCTTCGCCGTTAAATCCTGCACTGTGCATAGCACCTGCGGTAACGACCATAATATCCTCTAGTGCATCGAGAATTTCAACTCGATCACCTGCGGCAATTGCTTCCTTGAGTTCTTTGAACTCTTCTTCGATTAAGTTAACATAAAGGTTGAATTGATTTTCATTCCAAACATCAGTTGTCTGGTCACAGGCCTTCATGAATTTTTCTTGATCGCGAAACGGATTAGTCATGTTTTTCCTTTATTTAAGTGATCCGAACTTTAAGTAGTATTCGGTTAATTTCTTTTTTTCTAGTTCTGCGGTTATAGCGTATTGATAACCGTAGGTCATATAATCTATATGCTTATGGAATACAGGCTGTTCTAGAGCATATTCCATAACAAATTTGCCTGCTTCTGTCTGTTGCCAATTCCAAATTGGTTCTGCGGCGTATAAGTCTGGATCCTCTACATCGCTTAATCTAAAACGATGAACGACAACGTTGTGAATTTCTTCTACGATTTCCTTGCCATCTCGCTCAACAATTTGACATCTTACTCTGCCCATCTTAAGTTATATAGTGTTAAGAATTTTTCTGCTTGTCTTCGGTTAATAAAGATCCATTCTTGATGACTTATTCTAGTAACAAATTTCCATTTGGATAATTGTTCATCTGCCCATTCGCATCTCAAGTCGAGCTGATTTTCCCAAGAATGAAACAAATCTTCTACAATGCAAACTTTCCATTTGTTTCTAAACATACGTAGTTCGGCCTTAACTCTGGAACCTCTTTCCAACATATATTTAAAATCGTCATAGCTAGGTTCTATTTGTCTTAGAACATGAATCCACGGATCCGCTATCAAAGTTTTTTCCTCCGGTAAGGTCTTCGACGCGGCTTGTTTTCTTTTATAATCAATGGCTGATGACTTGTTCCTTGCCTTGACTTTTCTAAGGCTGCATGAATTTGCTCTGGGCTAATTTCATCTTCATCATAGTCTTCGTCGTAGGCAAATCCAGTTGTTTTTACTCTTTTAATAGTAGCAACCATTTCGCCAATTCCTCTAAAACAACCAGTTGGTCCACGATCATCTTGACTCATTGTTTCCCAGGTTCTAAGTTCAAGTAAGGGATCGATGTGTGTAGGAATTTCAATAATATAATGAAGACCCGTCGACCATCCTTCCGGACTAAGGTCAACAATTTTAATAACCTTACCTTTGGTAAGTTTATTTTTAGTTCCGATGCCGTAAATCCATACGTCATCGCCTACTGCATATTCTTTTTTAATCGTCATGTTTCTCTCGAATGCTTACGTTACCTTTAGATTCTAACATGTCCTTAATGAACTTGATAGCTTTTCTATCGGTATCGTAAACATATTCTGCGTCCTCGTCATCGGTCCGCAAAGTTACTACAACACCGTTTTTTACCTTACGGATTTCAATTGACTCAAACATAAAATCACCTTTTTAGTTTCTTGGAACGCTCAAGTTATAGTTGTAATGGAAAATACCAATATGAGAAATTTCCCGACTCAACTCTTGATCACACCAAACTTCGTATCCTGCCTTTTGCGCTTGTTGACAGAAATAGATATCTTCACCGATTTCTAAATTAAGCTCAGGAATAAACTCTTGTAAATAGTGCGGTTGCGGAATACGCTCGTAAACTTCGCGCTTACATAGCACCATACCATGCGGCAGAACATCGATCAATTCCATCGGAGGACTATTATCAGTAGTTTGAAATTCTGTATATTGTCCTGCCTTACCCATCATTCCTGTAAAATTGGGATTTGGGAAACGGCGGCGGCGATAATTTGCACCAACAATTGCCTTGTTACGCTTTAGCAACCGAATCGGAGCATCGATTGGGAATTTCATATCACTGTCTACCCACCAAATGTAATCAAAGTCACTCTTCATAAAGATGTCGACTAAGTTACGACGAGCAATAGTGATAACACTACCGATGTTAAATGCACAATTAATTTTAATTCCGTGTGCAACAAGATTTGCCGCTGCCATAGCTAGATGTTGTGCAAATTCAGCATTAACCATTTCCATTGCTGGAACAGCAATCATAATGCTAGGTGGTCGTCCATCCTTACCTGGTGGAACGTTTCCTACTTGAGGCGCAGGCGTTGCTGCTCTCTGTTGTGGCTGATTCAGCTTGCTTGGAATATTGAGTTTACCTTTTTTCATTTTTATCCTTTTTTAATGAGCTTTAATAGTTTCGTCCCAATCGTAAAGTCTCCAAAAGTTGCTTCGAGCATATAATTGCTTCTTTTTTTGCATAGAGAACTTGACTACAGTCATAGGAACATGACCGCCAGAAAAATCGTCTCCGCAAAACACTCCTTTAGGCTTTAATCTTTTATACCAGAAATTTAAGTTATTTTCAAACTCTGGATTCATGTGACTGTCGTCGATATAAATCAAATCGACTTCTGTAAGTTTTTCTAAAATTTCTTCAGAGATATCCGGGCTACGAGCTTTAACACCGACTAGGTTGGAACAGTCGTATGTATTTTTACAAAAATCTTCGTAGGTGCATTCTACAATGTTAGGATCAATTCTATTTCCTTTTAGGGAAGCCCGGCGCTCTCTATATTTTGAATAGATAGAAGTGTCCCAACTATCAATGGCATATACTGTTACACTGGGATGAACTGATTTACACCAGTGCCATGCACTTCTCCCAACGAATGCCCCGATTTCTACTACAATACCGTTTTCGGGAACTTCTTTGGCCCAGGACTCAATTAGTGCTAGCTGATCCGAAGATGCCCAACCTGTTGTAGGATTTTCTATTTTGTTTTTAATAAGAAAGGTCATAATTATCTAGGAGCAAATTCTTGCTGTAGTTTGATATTATCCATGAACTCTTTCTTTGTAGCGGCATCTTCTTTAAATGCGCCTTTAAGAACAGTAGTTTGTGTTAGGCTGCTATGGGCCATAATTCCTCTATTTTCACAACAACCGTGGACAGCTTGAATATAAACGCCTACATCTTTAGAACCAGTAGCTGCCATGATTTCTCTAGCAATATCCATAGCTAGTTCTTCTTGAAGTGTGCCACGTCGGGCACACCATTGGGCGATTCGAGTATACTTGCTTAATCCAATTAGTGTGTCGGCGGCAAGAATACCTATGTATGCAACACCAGTAACTGGCTGGTGATGATGAGAACACATTGATTTAAGCTCAGAGCGGACAACTAACATTCCGTCATATCGCTCGTCTGTGTGATTAGGGAATGCCGTTGCATCTGGGCGAGGGTTATAGCGACCACTCATAATTTCATTAAAATACATCTTAGCCAATCGGCGTGCAGTTCCGTGGCTATTTGGGTCGTTTTCTCGATCAATTAGCAGTCGATCAAGAACTAATTCAAATGCTTCAGTGGCTTCATCAATTAGTGTATACTTGATATCTGGAGTAATGTATTCACTAATGTTGTCACCGGCCCAAAATCGTTTACCGTCTAACACCATTTTTTCTCGAATAGCCTGTGCTAAATTTTTACTTGTATCAGTCATTGTTATGTTTTTCTCCGATGGTAAGGCAGTGGATTGCCGTCTTTATAAGATAATACAGGATTATTTAGAATCTGTCAACCTCAATAAAGTATTTTTCTTTACTGCGGCGTCTAGAACATTAAGAGTTACTCCAGAATCTTCTGCAAATTTTAACAGTGCGCTAGTGTCTTTGGGAAAACACATTCCCCCAAAACCAAACTGTCCATCTGGGCCTGGAACACGCATATGGCTGCTACCAATTCTAGTGTCCAGTGTAGTCATCCACGATACCATTTTATAGTCAGCACCAATTGCTTCAGCTAACTGATAGATCTCGTTCATAAAAGTAACTTTGGTAGCCAAGAAAGAATTTATGGTATACTTGGCCAAACTAGCTTCTTCGATTGTGCAATGTGCGACTCTATCAGCATTAGGTTGTCCAATTTTAATTAGACGTTCAGCTTGCTCTCTATAAGCCTGAACACGACCTCCGATAATGATAAACTTTCCGTTCACATAGTCAATGGCTGCATTTGCCGCAGTTAAAAATTCAGGAGAATGGACTAAGTTCGGGTGCTTTTTTCCTAGTTCTTTGTAAACTAATGGAGGTGCTGTGCATTTACTGATAATAACACCGTCGTATCCTTCTAATTTTTCAAGGACATCTTCGAGGGCGCTAGTATCGCATTTTCCGTCATCACCGAACGGTGTCGGAACGCAAACAAAAATGCCTTCGCAGCTTTTTAGGTCTTCAAATTTATTTGAAGCTCGGCTAGGATCTTTGTCAACCAATACCATCGAACAGCTTATGTCCATAGCATCTCGAATTGCACTTCCTACGAATCCTAGACCGACGATACCGATTTTAGGTCTAATAAGGTAATTCATTCTTCTTATAAAATAATATGTGTATTTAATTTACTTTTCAGAGAGGCCGATAAAAA
>JACCDW011596407.1_pt1 | contig 20589 bp, 9 predicted proteins | sample 7449781 | NCBI WGS metagenome assembly JACCDW01 (sample SAMN15323449, study PRJNA562643) | freshwater metagenome | isolation source: river surface water | place: USA:Blue River Watershed | collected 2017-08-18
CAAACAAATCAAAAAGTTTTTGTTTCGCCGGGTGTGTATACATCGGAAACCGACTTGTCTTTTGTGGCTCAGAGTGTAGGTGTAACTACATTGGGTTTGGTGGGTGAGACTTTGAAGGGTCCAGCATTCGAACCAATTTTCATAACTAATTTTGATGAATTCCAAGCATTTTTTGGTGGGACCGAACCTACCAAATTTGTGAATACACAGATTCCAAAATATGAAGCTTCATATATTGCGAAGTCCTATTTACAACAATCTAATCAGTTGTTTGTTACTAGAGTTTTAGGTCTTTCAGGATATGATGCGGGACCTTCATGGACACTTAAGGTTTTAGCTAATGTCAGTCCTTCTACAATCGGTGTTAACGGAGCTGCGGTACCATTTACGGTAACCTTCTCAGGTGTTTCTTCGGCAAGCACTGCTTCACTAACATCTGCTCTTCCTACAGAAATTAATTCACAACTTAATACTCAATACAGATTGTCTGATGGAAGTGTTTCAACTTTTAATGAAGACTTTGTCGATATTTTGACAAGTTTTTCTACAAACCCATCAGCAACTGGAACTACTGCAATATTCTATGGTTCCGTTCCTTCAGCTGATTACAACTCTTTAGTTACTACATACACCGCACAAACAAACGTGTTCGGTGTTAATAATTTAAGTTTGTCAGCCAACACACTTTCAGACTCTGATAACTCTGCTTGGTTGTATGCAAATTTTGTTAATTATACCGCAGAATCTTATTCAGGTTTTTCATTTGACTACATAATTTCTGATTTTACTTCTGGAGCTTCCTCAACTTATACAGGAACGCTTTCAGGTAACGTATACACATACTCAGGAACAGCATACAGTGAGTACAATAATTTAGTTGTAGCAACACTACGTTCTAGGGGTGTTAGTCTCTATGATTCAAACAATCATGGACCACAGTATGAAGTTACTGGAACAACAGATGTTGTTTTAGATTGTACAGGTTCTTACTCAGGTGTTTCTTCTAATCCTTATTCAACATTCTTACTTTCGGGTATAACTAGAGATGGGGATACATTCTCATTTGAAACATCTCTATCTGCAATTAGTAGTAAATATTTGACCAAGGTATTCGGAACAGAAAATTTTGGTAAACCAAGAAACGAAGTTCCTTTGTTTGTTGAAGAGGTATACCCTGTGGCGTTAGATTATTTATACGATAAAGGTTATATTCGTGGACTTAGTTGTGACTTAATTGCACTTCCTGAGGCGAGTAGTTATAATGCAGACTCAATTGCATGGAATTTAGAAAAATACACAACTCCAATAACTCCTTTCGTTGTATCAGAGTTGAGAGGGAATAAAGTTTATAAGTTATTTAGATTTATTTCTATTTCTGATGGTACTTTTGCAAACACAGAAGTTAAAGTTTCAATTGCAAATATATCTTTCTCAAATTTATCATTTGACGTGTTGGTAAGAAGTTTCTTCGATACAGACCAAAACCCTGTAGTGATTGAAAAATTCACAAACTGTACGATGGACCCAGCATCAAATAGTTTTGTGGGAAAGAAAATTGGTTCTTTCGACGGAGAGTATCCTTTAGTTTCCAAATACATAATGGTGGAAATCTCAAATGAAGCTCCGTTAGACGCACTTCCATGTGGATTCTACGGATACGACCAAAGGGTTTATGATTCAATTACAAATCCATCGCCAGTACCTGTATACAAAACTAAGTACGACTATCCTGGCGAACCTGTATTTAATCCACCATTTGGTATTTCGGCATACGGCGCTTCAGTAGATGACTCTCCTGGAGACAACATCAGAAGAACATACCTGGGTTTCTCTACTGCTTTGGGTATTGACGTTTCGTTCTTACAATATAAGGGTAAAAGAAATCCATCGTCAGGTACTTGGGGTACGGCGTACGATTCAGTTCCATGGAATTACTTAACACAAGGATTTCATATGGACTCTGGAGCAACTGTAGTTACTATCGGTTCGGATTATGTAACTAGTGGTGACCCAGCATTCCAAGTAGGAAGTGCTGAATTTAGAGCAGAACCTGAAACACAAGAGAATCCATACTACTACATTTACTCAAGGAAATATACGATGTGTTTTGCTGGAGGTTTCGACGGTTGGGATATATACAGAGAATATCGTACAAACCAAGATAGATTTAGATTAGGAGCCGCGGGATATTTGGCAGGTGCAGCACCTTCAGTAAGATACCCATCTGCCACAGGTCAAGGTATGTTCAAGAGAATTCCTGTTGAAGGAAACACACAAGATTTTGCAAACTCCGACTACTACGCTTACTTACTTGGTATCTTGACTTTCGCAAATCCTGAATCTACAAATATAAATGTTTTTGCAACATCGAGTATAGATTATGTGAATAATCCTAAGTTGGTTGAAGAAACAATTAACATGGTTCAGTTCTCAAGAGCAGATTCTGTGTATATTGCAACTACTCCTGACTATCCAATGTATCAACCAGATGCAACGGATTCACAATTAATCATTCGTCCACAAGAAGCGGTTGACAACTTAGACAACTCTGCAATTGATTCGAACTACACTGCGACTTACTACCCTTGGATACTTGTTAGAGATACTGTTAATAATACACAATTATATCTTCCACCAACAGGTGAAGTATGTAGAAACTTGGCTTTGACAGATAACATAGCGTTCCCTTGGTTCGCATCTGCAGGTTACACGAGAGGTCTTGTAAATTCAGTGAAGGCGAGATTAAAACTAACACAAGAAGATAGAGATACCTTGTATCAAGGTAGAATCAACCCAATCGCAACTTTCTCCGATGTTGGGACAGTAATATGGGGTAATAAAACCCTCCAAGTTGCTAGTTCGGCATTAGATAGATTGAATGTAAGGAGATTATTACTTCAAGCACGTAAGTTGATATCTGCAGTCGCTGTAAGATTGTTGTTCGAACAAAATGACCAAATAGTTAGACAACAGTTCTTAGATAGTGTTAATCCAATTCTCGACTCAATAAGAAGAGACAGAGGTCTCTATGATTTCAGAGTTACTGTTTCGTCTTCTCCTGAGGATTTAGATAGAAACACACTTACAGGTAGAATCTACTTGAAACCAACAAAGGCACTCGAGTTTATTGAGATTGAGTTCTTGATAACACCAACAGGTGCTTCGTTTGAGAATATCTAATAATATTCAGATTATATTAAACCCCTCCTTAGTGAGGGGTTTTTTTATTATCAACATATTTATATCATATGATTTACATTATTAAGGAAGGATTTAGAGACGAAACAACCCCAAACATGAAGTATTATGCGTTTGATTGGGATGACAACATCGTTCACATGCCAACTAAAATTATGTTGAAAACGGACTCAGGTGAAGAGGTTGGTATGAGTACTGATGACTTTGCAAAGTATAGACATGATTTGGGTAAAAAACCAATAATGTATAAGGGTGATATAATTGTTGGTTTTGCAGATAATGCGTTCAGAAATTTCAGAACTGAAGGAGACGAAAACTTTTTGGTTGACTCCATGAAAGCAAAAGTAGGTCCTGCATTCAATGACTTCAAAGAGGCTATCAATAATGGTTCAATTTTTGCAATAATCACAGCTAGAGGACATAATCCTAACACACTTAAAAAAGCAATATACAATTACATACAATCAGGATTCAATGGGATAGATAAAAAACAACTAGTCAAGAACCTAAGAAAATATAGAAATTTTGTCGATGAAGAGGATATGTCTGACAATGAATTAATTAGGACTTATCTGTCTTTGAATAAGTACCACCCTGTTACTTTTGGTCAAGGAAGTGCCGCAAATCCAGAAGAACTTAAAGTGATGGCAATGGATGACTTTGTTTCTTATATACAAGGCATGGCAGCATTACTTAATAAAAAGGCATATCTAAAAAAAGATATAAGAAATAGATTCATACCAGCAAAACCTACAATAGGATTTTCAGATGATGACCCTAAGAATGTAGAAGTTATGAAAAAACATTTTGAAGATAAACCAGAAAAACTAGTTAAGACATATTCAACTGCAACTGGAACTAAGAAAGAAGTCTAGTTGTATTTTAATTCACCGAAATAAAAAGTAAATAGAATTATTTTTGGTGAAGAGTATATTTATAACATATAAACGAAAGAAAATTAAATTTTAAGATATGGCTGATTTATTAATGAAAATGCCGCTTCCTTACGAACCGAAGAGACAGAATAGATTTATAGTAAGATTTCCAAGTTCATTGGGAATTAATGAATGGTTTGTAGAATCATCGAGCAGACCAGGAATAAAAATAAAATCAACTTCTATCCCTTTTTTGAACACTATGACATATGTTGCAGGACAGTTTGAATGGGATGCATTACCTGTCACATTCAGAGACCCAATCGGTCCATCTGCATCACAGGCTCTAATGGAGTGGGTAAGATTACACGCAGAATCAGTAACAGGTCGTATGGGATATGCTGCGGGTTACAAAAAAGATATAGATGTTGAGATGTTAGACCCAACAGGAGTGGTTGTTGAAAAGTGGATTTTGTACGGTACTTTCTTGACATCTGTAAACTTCGGAACATTGAGTTATGCTCAAGATGGATTGGCAACTATACAAGCTCAGTTAAGAATGGATAGATGTGTTTTAGTTTACTAATTATATTTATTTTTACATAAATTTTTATTACTATTAGCCCTGAATAAACAAAGTTTAGGGCTAATTTTTTTTTATGGACCAACAAACAAGAATATATGGACAAGAAAACCTGTCGTTACCGCATGACGTGGTTCCTTTACCCTCCGACGGTGTTTTTTATAAAAACAAAAAAAAGTCATTGAAGGTAGGATATTTGACGGCTTCAGACGAAAATATTATTATGGCAGGGGGTAATGATATCACAACAAACCTTCTCAGGAATAAGATATATGAACCTGACATGAGAATTGAAGATTTGTTGGAGGGGGATGTCGAAGCTATTTTAATTTTTTTGAGGAATAGTGCTTTCGGACCAGAAATGGAGGTTACGCTGAATGACCCAAAAACTAGCAAGTTATTCACCACTAATATTAGTTTAGAATCCCTTTCGATAATAAAGGGCCAAGAACCATCATCAGATGGTACTTTTTCGATAACTTTACCTAGAACTGGTGTAAACTTAAAAGTAAAACCATTAACATACGGTGAAATATCCGACATAAATAAAATGGAATCCAGTTATCCTAAAGGAAGAGTATTTCCAAAGGTGACAACAAGGTTACAAAAACAGATAGTCGAAATTGATGGTGTGAGAGACTTGGGTGAAATTGCAAAATTTATTGAACAAATGCCTATCTCTGATTCGAAATACATTAAAAATTTTCTAGATGTTAATGAACCAAAATTAGACATGACTAAAATAGTTGTAACCCCATCAGGAGAAAACCTACAAGTTAACGTAGGGTTTGGGGTTGACTTTTTTCGCCCTTTCTTCTGATTATAGAAAGGGTCAGATAGATGAATATTATTTTTTATCATCTCTTTTGAACGTAAGTTGGTCGGATTTTTTAATAATGCCTGTGTTTGTTAGAAAATACCTCTTAAACAAATGGACTGAAATAAACAAGAAGGACTGAAATATCAGTCCTTCTTCTATTTATAGATTAAAATATAATATATGTTCGAAGAAATTTTTAAAATACTTTCACCACTTTCTAGAATTTTACCTACAGGTGAAAATGTTAAGCAAATATTCAAAGACATAATAGGTGGAACAACTAGGATAAATCAGACTTTCACACAATCGAGAGAAAGAGTTCAAGAGTTAGGGAGAGCAATCGCTGATACAGTACCAATGGTTAATAGATTGGGAGGTTCTAGTGCCGACGTGGTTGAAATTATGGATACAATTGCTAAAACAACTAAAAGGAACGTTGTTGGTAGTGGTGAGGAAATATCAAAATTGTTCGCGGCGGCTAAGTTGTCGGGAACTGAAACCAAAGATTTAATTGATAAGTATCAGAACATAGGTGTACAATTCACACAAATTGGAACTTCATTAGAGAAGTCAATTGGGTATATACAGAGTGTAGGTGGTAATTCGAGAGACATTCTTAAGGATATGAATCAATACGTAGAAAATTTGAATAAATTTAGTTTTCAAGACGGAGTTTTAGGATTAACTAGAATGGCAACACAAGCTCAACTCTTGAAGTTTGACATGAAGACAACTTTGTCTTTTGCAGACCAACTACTATCACCTGAAAAAGCAGTTGAAATGGCATCTACTTTTCAAAGACTAGGAGTATCAGTTGGTAATTTGACAGACCCATTCCAACTCATGAATAAGGCACTTACAGACCCTGAAGGATTACAGAAAAGTATAGTTGAGATGACTAAACAATTCACCTACTTTGATGATAAAGCAAAACAATTCAAAATTGCTCCACAGGGAATGTTAATGTTGAGAGAAATCGCTAAAGAGATGGGTACAACTAGTGAAGAACTATCCAAAATGGCAATTAATGCATCTGAGTTGGATAGAAGACTTTCGATGATATCACCATCATTTGAATTTGAAAATGAGGAAGATAGACAATATATTGCGAACATTGCTAAGATGGGTGCCAGTGGTGAGTATGAAATAACGTTGACTGATGAAAAAGACAAAACAACTAGGACAATTTCATTACAAGAGGCTAGTAACGAGGAGTTAAGAGAATTAGTTAGAATACAAAAAGCAAGTAAAGACGTTAATTTAGAAAATTTACAGAGGGACCAATTGGACATTTTAACCTTGGTATATGGAGAGTTGGATGCAATCAGAAATGGGTTTTTTGGTGGAATAGCGTCTTCCAAAAGTATCACAGAAGTGATAAGTGGTACTGGTGCTAGAAAAGAAATCTTTGAAGCACTTGAAAAACTCAGGGTTCAGACAAAAATTCCAACTACACAGGAGATGAGAAAAAGAACCGATGATACAATTACTGATATTAAACCAGTGATAGCGGCAATTTTCGGTGAGACGAAAGAGTTTATGAAATCATTAAAACCAACCGTGGATGCACTTATAATCAGTCTTGACCAATTCAAGAAAGGTGCAGCAGGAAGTGTATTGGAAAATATAAAAAAATTCGAACGAAGAACCGGTTCAAATTTTCCTGATATGGGAGAAGATTTTCTTAAAAGGCTAAGAGATGGAGCGTCCACCTTTTTTCCGAAAGAAATTCAAAATATGGATGTGAACAACTTTGATGTAAGAAGTCTGAATATGCCGTTCTTTCCTGGTAATGAAAATCCAAATCCGAATGTTATACCAACAAGATATTCTCCAAATAATCAACAAGACCTTAGTATGTTTTACGCTACAAATGTTAAAAAAGGGGAAGTCAAAGTAGATTTTGGGGATTTACCTGTTTTCAAAGTCCTTTTCACGAAGGAATCCAATTTTGATTATCCAACCGAAACGATAGAGAAAGCCTTACAAAAACCTGAAGTTTTGAAAGAGTTAGTCAAAAACATGATTCCTATTATTAAAGAATACCAACCAACAAAGGAAACCTCATCCAAATTTGAGATATAAAAATACAAACATGCTATTTATTATAAAATAATTAAATGGCTAGCCCACTATTAGTTAATTCAGAATCGTTCAGAAAAAAAATAGTTGTAAAAAACTTGGTACCATATCCTAAGTCGCCAAGTAGGACTACGCCCCCAATTAATTATGATGCTTACATATCTGACCTTGAAGTAAAAGACTCTCCTGACGATTTAATTGATTCTCCTCGATTTGCAAATGAATTATACACAAAGAATCAATATGGTGCTGAAGGCGGATACAAACAAGTGCCGGACCCCGGAGCTTTGTTGAATTCGAAGTCAAACGAAGGTGAGTACGGACCTTTTCAGCAAGATGCAAAGATATTAGACCAGGGTTACTTAATGGCAAACAAATGGAAACCCTTAAATCCATATGCAAATGGAACAACCGTAATTGACTCTGCAGAAGATTTTTCAAGTTTAGACATAGTATATCCTAACGGAGGAAGAACTCCGAATGGTCAACCATATCCAACCACATTTGTACCCTCAACATATAACCCTGTTTCGATATTATTAAGTAAAGACCCACAAGGTTCGAATGGTTTATTAAGTAGTGATTCGTATATTGCTAGATTGGGTGCAACTGTATTAAGAAAAGAATTCGAAGCAAGGATTGCAACACAGATTAGAAGAAATACGATAGGCAGGGCGAATATATTCAATACAAGAAGTGGTACAGATGTCTTGAATATAGTAACAGGTAGAGTACCACTTATTGAACCTGATTACAGAATTACAGTTCCTGCTAATCCGGTATTGGCAGCTACAGACTTCGCACTAAGATTGGCAGGAAGTATTCTTCCTACCTCACCAATATTTGGTTCTTACTTTGACCCAAGTATTAATTCAGGTTTACCAACAACAATTCAACAAGTAAGTAATGCTTTCAAAAGAACACAAGTAGGGAAGTTCTTTAATAGAGTGTTGGGATTTGGAAAAACAGGTTCTGAATTGTTCTTGAATAATACAGGAGGTGGTCAAAAATCTAGATTATTTGACAACATAGATTATAACCTATATAAACCTGATTACGTAAGAACTGTTTTTGATAGACTCGGTGGTGCAATTGTAGGAAGTGTTGTCAGTGTTAGTAATTACTATATAGGTTCTATAACCTCAGACCCATCAAGGGTTTTTTCTCCCTCAGGAGATTTACCAATCGACAGGTTTGGTCGTGAAAATATTTCACCTGTATATGGTCCATCTGAATTGGCAGAACTTTATGAGGGCCCATCAAGAAGTATTAGATTGGGTGCTAATGGACCAACGTATAGTGATGGTGGAGGTATTGAAGGAGGTTTTACTTGGGTTTCACCTAAATATAAAGGTAATGCGGGTAAGAAAGTCGGAATCGGTGGTCAAATAACAAATTCAAATGAAAATTTAAGACCATCTTCTTATGATACTACTGAATCTACAAACTACGAATTTAGAGAAGGCTCGATACTAGAAGATACTCAAAAGTTGATAGACAGTCAACCTTCGGGTGGGAGAAGATTACAACACGTAGGAAATGCTATCGACCAAGTTAGTAAGGTATTCAACGATGGGTACAGAGAATTAACAAAAGGTTCTCAAGTTATAAAATACACGGGTGAAATTGGACAAGAGGTAGGAACTGAGTATTGTAGAGTTTTCACGAAAGATACTCCTTATTTACAATACAACGATTTACAAAAAGTAGATGGTATTACAACTCAAGGAAGGAAAATACCGTTTTCTGTTTTAGACAACACATATAATCTTAATATAGTCCCGAATAGGTTGCAGGGAGGTTCTAGCTCTTCTAATTTGGAAAGTAATCAAGGGAACGGATTTGCAAAAAAATATATGTTCTCCTTGGAGAATTTAGCTTGGAGAACTTCTAGTAAACCAGGATACACAGTTGCGGACTTACCTTTGTGTGAAAAAGGGCCTAATGGAGGTAGGGTCATGTGGTTTCCACCTTATGCACTAAGTTTCAGTGAAGATTCAAGACCTCAGTGGACCACTAATGATTTTTTGGGTAGACCAGAGCCAATTTATACATATAGAAACACAAGTAGAGGTGGTAGTATTTCTTTTAAAATTGTTGTCGACCATCCGTCAGTGTTGAATTTGATTGTCAATAAAGTCATGTCGGACGAAACTAACAACGAAAGAATCAATGGTATGTTAGAATCCTTTTTTGCAGGATGTTTAAAATATGATTTGTATCAATTAGCAGAAAAATACCCTTTAGCAAATCCAAATGAACTATATCTTATACAGAAGGCATTGGATTCCGGAAAAGTATCTAAAGAACAGACTCAAGCAATACAATCAACAACAACCACCGGTGACAAATCACCCAAAGGTGTGGAAAATGTGATAGCCTCAAATCCTGCCTTAGAAACTAATAATATCTCCACAGTTTTGGGTGGAATAGGATTTTATTTCGAAAATGATGAACCCGACAGTGGTGAGATATATTCGACATTATATGCTCAATATGTTGCTAGGAAATCTGTCATAATAGACCAATCACCTATAGTGGAAACTCCGTACAAAAGTAGTCCCGACCAAGTTTCACAATTCTTTTCAGAAGTTGTTGAATGGAATTACCAACAGACAAATGACAATCTAAATAAAATATATCAAGGGTTCTTGGCAGGTAACTTCGAAAAAATGTCTGTTACTTTAGCAGGAACCGACAGTTCGTCTAGTAACAGTACGTATAATAATAGAATCAACACAAATAGGGTAGAATCTATTAAAGATTACATTCTTAAATACAAACCTAACTCACAGAGTAAAGAATTGGGTCAGTTTGCAAAAAATAAAATTACGTTCGTTGTTGCCCCACAAAAACAAAACGCTAATCCCAAAACAAGTAACGGATATGGTGTTTCATACAACTGTGGTGTTAAAGACACCAAAAAGAGTGATACTACAAACGTGAATACGGTAAATGCAATGGCATGTAGAAGAATATCTATCGAGTCTGTCAATATAACACCAAAAACCTCTGTAGCAACAAATCCTGTAAATCCACCAACGCAAAATACAACTACTCAAAACGGTACACCAAATGAAACAAGTAATATAGACTCGATACCTAAAGGATTGACAAAACAAGTATTAAGACTTTTAATGTCCGAATGTGATTATTTCGAAACAATCAAGCAAGACACACCAATGGTGTATGATAATCTTAAAGAAAAATTGAAATTTTTTAATCCTGCTTTTCATAGTATTACTCCCGAGGGTCTAAACAGTAGGCTTACTTTTTTGAATCAGTGTGTGAGACCAGGTGAAACCATACCAGTAATTAGGACTGCTAATGGTAAATCTCAACTTGACTATAGTAACTCGACCAATAGTGCTTTCGGTGCACCACCAGTATTAATATTGAGAATAGGTGATTTTTTCAACACTAAAATCATACCCAATAGTTTGTCCATAAAATACTCAGAAGGGTTGGACTTAAATCCTGAAGGAATTGGTATTCAACCAATGATTGCAGAAGTAACTATGAATTTCAATTTTGTTGGTGGAAGTGGAATAAAGGAAGCGGTAGATAAATTACAAAATGCTTTATCATTCAATTTTTATGCAAACACGGAAGTGTATGATGAAAGAGCTGAAGTAACCGATGATTACATCGAAAAAAAATACGACCAACAATTTTTTAATAAATATAGTCCGGCTCCACCAACGAACAACCAAGTACAGAACGAAAATGGTCAAAGAAATGGGAGTACAATTGGAGAGATATTATCCACGGTCCAAAGTGAATCTGGTACAACTGGAGAAATATCTTACACCAAGTTTTATAATAATTTAGCAACGGAAACACAGAACTACTTCAACTCAGTCGTGAACAAAAATAGTGAAGTTTTAGCGCAGTACAATGAGGGTATTAGACAAATTTTCACAATGAAGAGAAGTTACACTAATGGAAAAATAAGGGGGATATCAGATGATAATGGTTATATTTTTGGAAAACCAAACAAATACCAAAAATATATAGATGAAATTTTCAAAGATTTGATTTCTAGTATTCAAAACGATTCTGACCCTTTTATGGTTTATCTGTCACAACAAAATTTACCTAATAAAGTAGTAAGAGCGTTGAAAAATAATTATAAAAACTTTGTTAACCAAAAACAGTCTACATTCTTGAATCCACTTGCGAAAATTATTCAAGATTTCACAATTATACAACAAAATTATATTTTGGAATTAGCCAAATTAAATATAATAACCTATGGTTTGGAGGGATTGTCAGGTACAGATGGTTACCAAGAAAAAAATAATAATGTGGTTACATATTATACTACAGGAACATCTCTAGCAAATCTTATTACCGATGCAACAACAGTTAGAAATTCCCTTGGTGATTTTTCGAAAGAAATATTAGAAGTCTTCTCTTTTGGAAATAAAGGACAAAGGAATAGTTTACTAAGGTCACCCGAGTGGGAGTTTAATCGTGATGCCATATTCCTATCGGTCACCGATAATTTGTTAAACAACAACGTAATGTATCAAAGACAATATGTTTTGTTGAACAACGAAGTTGTTGATGTGAATAAATACAGTTCCTTCAAAAGTTACTTGATTGATGAAATTGTTAATAACAATTCACTGATGGAAAATACTGATATAGATTTAAGTACAGTCGTTGACGATTATTGGGTGACAAAGATGAGGCCTGTATTCGTAAATGAAAATCTAGCGGCAAAAGAATTCATTGAATACCTTAAAACAGAAAAATTAAAAAAATACCTCAACTACACTGACCTCAAAAATACAAGTGACAAAAAACTGTTTTACAGTAATATTCCTAAAATCAACGAAAATGAGTTACAAAATAACAGAAAAAAATTAATTGATTCTCTCGGAAAAACTACTAACAGTAGTACAGACACAAAAACATTTAACGATGGTGAAAATCCAGTCATAACCAAAGTAAAACTTAACTAATGGGGTTCAGTTATTATAATAGATATTCCAATTTTTTAATCAACGGAGAACAAACGGTTGTTCCCTATGTAAATCTACCTACTAAAGTTAGTGACAGGACATATATTTACAAAGTTGGTATGAGTAGGTTGGATAAAGTTTCTCAGGAATTTTATGGTACACCTTATTTCGGATGGTTAATTTTGCAGGCGAATCCACAATTCGGTGGGTTGGAAAATTTTATTTATGACGGTGCAATCTTGACTATTCCTTTTCCACTTATACCATCTTTACAAGACTATAAAGGTGCATTAGAAAACCATTTCTATTATTATGGCAGATAATTTTTTATCAGAAAATACCGAAAATATATATGTAGAACAAAACTACAATAACATAATATTGGTTGACCCAAATAAAATTATTGATTCTGATGGAAACATCAAGGAAAGATTAGTCAACCACGAAAATTTAGTTACATATGTAAATTTAGAAGCGGAGGTTTTACCAAGAACAAAGTTAGCGGTTGGAGGTACACCTCAGAATACTCAAACAACAGTTTCTATTGCAAAAATAAACTTTTTAGCACCAAATAAAGAAGACTACTTTTCAGATGGATATTACCAAGATTTTACAGGTTCTGGTACTTTAGATGGAATGGGAAATAATCAAACTGTTCAAACTATAACACAAGGACCCAAAAATTCAGAGTCATATGCTAAAACGACTTTTACCTCAAATGGTGAATTACGTACCGTGAACAATGGATTATTGGGAATAAAGTCTGTTTCCATTAGAACGAGTACTTCTTTTATTCCAACAGTAAATATTGTTTTGGAAGATATTATGGGACAGGCTCTTTTTCAACTAGGAGACCAATCACCATATGCGGCTTTCGTTAATTTACCATACCCTCCATTTTATTTAACAATAAAAGGATATTATGGAAAAGCAGTTAGGTACCAATTGAATTTAGAAAAGTTCAATGCAAGATTTAGGGCTGGTGACGGTAATTACGAAATAAACTTGGAGTTCAGAGGATATAAGTTTAATATATTGAACGAAATTGAAGTAGGAAGTCTTTTAGCAACACCACACATGTTTGCATCCACTTATGATGTCACAACAATTACAAATCAGACACAAAGCTCTAATGTTGTTGAGTCAGTTGTAAGTGAAAGAGGATATGAAAAAATTTTACAGGTTTATAGTGAATATAAGGCAAAAGGATTGATACCTCAGAATTTTCCAGAAATGACCCTCGCTCAATTCTTGAACAAAATAGAAACTTTCGAAACAAATATCATACAAAATTACCCACAGGTTAACGTACAACCTTTAACAGATTGCAGGAACTATAAAAAAATACTAGCAGAGTATTACAACCAAGTATATTCACAAGACATTACTTCTTGGTTTTCTAAATGGATTTTCCCGAAACCTTTAATCGGTAATGAAAATGATAGACAATTTTTTTTGTTCAAAGAGGGATTTACACCTGAACAGAAAATCAGTGCTAAAAATGAATTGGAAAACATAATAAAAAAATACGCCACTGAATTGGGTAATACTGGTGTTTTGGGTGTCAACGGGAAAAGTAAAATAGAAAATAGTATAAATATTGAAGATTTTTATGTTAAAAATTTTGATACTTCTAGTCTGAATTTAAGTAAGACTATAACCTCAATTACATCAACTCCAAATCCTCAAGTCACCCCAAAGGTAGTTTTGTCCTTAATCCAAAAAATCAACACAGTATCTATTGAACAAAAACCTAATGATGAAACAAAAATATCTAATATCAATTTAGATTTAGTTAAAGAACCTGTAATTTCCTTTGATGAGTTTATAAAGAAAGTAAAGTTCATGGATAATCAGGCAGGAGTTAAGTTAGGAGAGTACGAGACATTGATTACTGAAGATTTGTCTAAAAAGTTTGAAGATGATAGGTTAGGTATTGGGTTTTCCCCAACGGTCAGGAATATAACTGCCATAATTATGGCGAGTACTGAGGGATTTATAAGACTGATGGATGAGGTTCATACGACAGCTTGGAATCAAAAAGATAACGAAATTCGTAGAAAAGTTGTTTTGACGAGTCAGTCATCTGATAATAAAAAAGATGTTAGTACTATAACAAACGCGAATCAAAACTTTCAAAGTTCAAAACAACCTGTATACCCTTGGCCACAATTTTTTGTGGAAAGTACCGATGACCGTAAAGGTAAATTCCAACTTCAATATATTGGAGCACCTTCGGTAATTTTACAAACAGGTGGTGATAACTATGATGTTTGGCCTGAAGTAGAGTTTGTTGAAGAGTATCTAAAAGGACTAACACAAAAGTTTAATCCACCACTAACACAACCTTCTACGAATGAAAATAACATAACCAACCTTATGAATATAAACGCAATAGAATTTCCACAAGGAAGTTTAGCGTACAGAAATAAAGAAGAGTTAAAATTTTTCTATGAAATTTACGAGAGACAATTTATAACATCACACTATACTGGTTTTTTCAGGTCAAGTAATATAAATACATCTCCTTTAGTTGTGGCTGTTGGGGACTATGAAAGTCAGAATATAGTTAATAGTCTATCTACCGGAGCACCAAGATTATCAAATTTGTTAAAGGAGTATAACTTCAATTCACAAAATTATGTTGATAGATTAAAAGAATTTTCTAATCAAGGAACAGGTAGAAATTATCAAGACTTCGTTAGAGATTTTTTTGTTACACCCTATCTCAGAAATCTAACAGAAAACTCTTTTTCTATTTTAGAAACTTGGCAAGATGGTCAAATCCCTCAAAACAGCTTAACAAGTGTTGTCGACCAAATTCAAAATGTACTTGACACAACAAATAACGATTTTACCGTAATGGACACTTATCCTTTCACGAATAGTGTATGGACCAACAAAAACATGGTAAACATAAATCAAAATCAAGGACTCGTTTTCAACACAAATAAAACCATTACAATTTACAGACCAAGAAACGTGGTAGCTAGTTTCAAAGAAACAAGCAACAATAGTTATGCCAGACCAGTGACAAACTTTAATTATTTATATGGGTCAGTACAATCAACACTAATTCCAAGATTGACTGCAGATAAATTATTACCAACTGAGGGTTTCGTGAGTAAGAGTGTAACGTCTATGTTTAACACACCTTACTTTATCAATTCAATTTTGGAGGGGGTCAAAAATTCTAAAGAAAAAAAGGCACATCCATATAAAGCTGCGGCCTATTTGTTTCTGAATTCACTACCATTAATATCACTCAAAGAACAACTGAAAACTAAAAAAGATGGGTCGGTTTATGAGCTGAATGATTACATGTTTGCTGTACTTAAAAAGTTCGGTGCAATTCACAAACTACCATATGCTTGGATACTAAAAATTGGTTCTATTTGGCACAGATATAAAACATACAAAGAAACAAATGTTGATATTCTTTCGGCATCTTGGAAAGATTTTGATTATCAAAACAACTATGACCCAATAAGTGGAAATACTCAGAAAAAATATTCTTTTCGTTCCAATCAAGGAAATGTTGTAGAAATACAGATGAGTTCAAATAATAGTCAGACATACAATACTGAAGTTGGGTTTTATCCGAAAGTCATTAATGATTTCAATTATCTTTGTAATGGTACCGATTTATTCAAAAATTACTCAGACGAAGAATTACAAAAAGCGGTCGATAGTGGATTGAAGATTACAAATCTCCAAGGGTCAAACATTCTAAATATTTCGTCAGGTAATTTCAAACTTAACCTTACAACATGGTCTGTTATGTATCCCGTAGAGGATATTGTTGTAAATATACGTGATTGTGCACCACAGTCTCAAACTAATGTATCAAGTATGTTAGTTTTTCCTTCGTTTGGTTCTAATCAAAACGAAGCTTTTGATAAAGTGCAATCAGGGGGGGTTATGTTCCCATCTACAAGTTTCAACGGTAATTCATCCATATTTAACGGGTCTTGTAGGTTATATTGGGGGGCACCAAACACAGGATATTTCGATACCGACGGTCTCAAGAAACCCACAGAAACAGAGTACTTAAATTCTGTCGAACTGAACACAAATGAAGTTGCGCCATTTAGAATCCTAACGGTAGATGAAGAATATTCTAGTATTGAGGAGATTTTTTCAGTTTTCAACAAAAGGGTGTTAGACGCGTTTGAAAGAGAATTTCTTAATTTTTCAAAAAAAGATACCGACATTTCAATAGCACCTAAAACAACAATATTTTACGAAGGTGTTGCAAATAACGCTGATATTTACAGAAACTTTCAGAGTTTGTTAAGAGACATGATGAAAGTTACACCACAAACCACATCACAAACAGAACGCAGTTATTTTTTGAATTCAATAGATGAGCAACACAAAGTATTACAATCAAAAATAAGTTCATTCTTAAATTATGATTTAATATTTAGGTACGGTAATCCAATGAATTATAACGAGAGAATATTTAACTCTTTTATTTCTAAAGAGAGTAATACCGATATTGTTGTAAATCCAATTGATTTCGGACCTTACATAAAAAATACACTACCGTCCAATGGTGGGTTAATTACTTTATCTCAGTCCAAACAACAATATCCTAATGAATGGAAAGAATTAGAGTTACAAGTCGGATTTTCCACTATAGAACAATTAAAATATACGGATAACGGTTCATATATTACGGATTTCTTTATAGACAACAATATTAATTTCAGTGTTAACAATATAACCTTATTGTCACAGTTAATAAAAATTTATGCAACACAGAAATTAAAAAATAACAATATTACATCTTCGGAATTCATAACACAACTTAATGAGTTTAATACAAAGACCTCTGATTTACAGAATCAGTTACTAGATGAAGTTTTAGAAAAAGTCAGACAAAATACAAAAATTCAATCAATCTCTGTTGAGACAAAGTTTAACAGTATCATCGACGGAGATACCACTAAGATAGACACTTATGAGAAACTAAAAGCATTGAATGATAAGTGGATTGCTGGTGGAGACTACAATAGTAGAACTTTTTTTGAAGACATGTTGTTTTTGGATAGAGCTTCTCGAGATATTGGAAACATCATCTTGGTTGACATCTTTAAGATTAAGAACATGATTAACAAAAATGCGGTAAATTCAAATTTGAAAATGTCCGTATATACTCTATTGGCTAGTTTGTTGATAGAAAATAACTTTGTCATTATGAACTTACCGGCATATGTCAACTTCTACAACGTACAAAATGTAGATGGTATCGGTGGGGTTGTAGAAGAAAATAGTAATGAATTTGCAAACAACTTATGGGGAACTTTTTTAAGTGTCGACTATTCTAAGGCTAGTCCTAAAATGATTTGTTTTTATGCTGGTAAACCTTCACAGTATTTGGACTTACCAGATAACAATGCCTATATGTTCAAAAGTGATGGTGCAGATGTAACCAAATTTCCGAACCCACTAAGTAGAGAGGAAACTAGTGAAGAAGATTATGAAAAATCTAATAAGTGTGTAGGATTCACCGTTGATATAGGAATTAGAAATCAAAACATTTTTCAAAATTTTACTGTAGGGCAAGACAATGGAAAGGCGACCTCTGAGGTTATAAATGAAGTTTATAATTTAGCATCACAAGCATCAGGTGTAAACGTAGGTACACAGAGTGTCGGACTTTATAATTTATACAAACAGAGGAGTTATACTTGTGACATAACCATGTTAGGTAATGCAATGATACAACCTATGATGTATTTTAACTTGAGACACGTACCTATGTTCAACGGTTCTTATATGGTACAGGAAGTAGCTCACACAATATCACCAGGACTGTTCTCTACTTCAGTTAAAGGAATCAGACAAAGTATGTTTGATTTACCTCAGATTGACAAATATCTCCAAAGTCTGAATAGAAACTTATTGACTAGATTGGAGCAACTTGTTAGAAATAACAAAGACAAAGTCCCAACTGTAGAAATAACCGACCAACAAAAAGCAAGTAACACAGATTCGACAAACTCAAGTAAATCGTCAACACCTAACGCTTGTACAAACTCAGTACTACCTGATTATCTGAATAAGGGATATGTTGCAACAGAAACAATAGAAACACAAATAACTCCACAAAAACTTTATGATGAAATACAACTTGTTAGTATACAATTCGGAGGTAACCCAACAATTACCAAGATGATATATGCTTTTTGTTATGTAACTAACTTCAACAATGGTGTTTTCTTTGGATATAATAATAATTTCTCAACACCAATAAATTTACTTTACAATTTCAGTCCAATTGGGGATACCTATTTCGAAAAAACATATTGCTGTATTACAAAAAATAATTTGGGTGTCGAAAAAACAACCCCTGTTGCTAACTTCAAAACGTTGAATAGTTTCGTTTCATTTCTATTCAATAGATTGAAATCAACTTGGGTCAAGGCGGAAAACGAAGGACTTTGGAAATATTATTGTTGTGATTACCCCTACGTTGACAAACCAAAGAATTCTGCATTCGAAAGTCAAAAAACAAATAATTTAGCTTATCAAGTAATTTATAAAAGATTGGAACAAGGGATTTCGAGTATGAAAAATCTCGGTGTCGACGTTTCAAATATAAATCAAATATTAACAGGTAAAACTAAAACTACTAAGTCCGCAGTTCAAAACGCACAAGAATGTCCCCCACCTGTAATAATATCTTGGGAACCTAAAACCGCTGATTACAATTCACTATCACCTGAAATAAGAATATCAGGAACTTCATTGTGGGGTAACACAAGAGTTTCTTTGAGTGGTACAAGTTGTACTATCAAGGTAAATAATGAAAGTTTATTAGTTGTAGTACCAAAACAAAAAGTTAATGGAAAACTGAAAATAACAACTAAGTATGGTAACGTTGAGACTAAAGAAGATTTTATATTCACTAACTTACCCGCAACAACTGGATAAACGATATATTTATAATAAAATTAGTTATGGACTTGAAAAATAAATTAAATAGTTATTTAGGTAAACAAGTAAGATTTACAGAACAAGATAACGGTAATGGGACAAAAGAAGTTTGTGACTTGGATACAGGAGAATGTTATTTTGTTAGAGAAAGAGATGGACTCATAGAAAGAGCGGGACATCAAGTATATGCAAATAGAAAAGTTAAAGTAGAAACTGCAAAAGGAATAAAACAATTACTAAACGGATAAAAATGGCAATAGATAAAAAAATTATAAGTGAAATCAAAAGGTATCATTCGATAAATCAATATATTTTTGAACAAGATGCTTTTGCAGATATACCACCGGCAGGAGAAATCCCACCTCCTCCAGCACCTCCAGCAGGAGCAACTCCACCCCCACCTGCAGATGCTTCCGCACCAACAACTTCTGAGGCACCCCCTGAGGTAATTGATGTTGAAAAAGATGAAGAGGTTGAAAAAATAGATGACTCTGGACAGTCAGAAGAGGCAGGTGGAGAATCAGGAACAGAAGAACTTGAAATAACCGATTTGGTAAAGTCACAAGAAAATATTGAAACAAAACAAGAAGAATATTTCAACAACCTTTTTTCACAAATAACCAACTTGGAGTCCAAGCTGGGTGAAATGGATTCTATAATTAATAAGTTAAATGCAATCGAAGCCAAGATAGAAAAGTACAGAGAAAAGACACCACAAGAAAAGTTGGAACTAAGGACTTATGATTCGTATCCCTTCAATCAAAAACTTTCAGATTTCTTTGAAGATAAAAAAGAAGAAATGGAAAAAACAGGTAAAAGAGATTATGTTTTGACTACGGACGATGTCACTGACATCAATGACAAAGAAGTGAAAGACAGTTTTTTACCACCAATAGATAACGAACTTTAATAATGAGGGTCTCAACTGAGACCCTTTTTTATTTGACAGAACAGTTTTTTAGACTATATTTGTAATATAAATTTTTAACAATGAATACATTAGACGCCGTTTTGGCACAGTACGAAAAATCAAAGCAATCGGGCGGGGCCCAATCCAACATGACTCAGGAAGAAAGGATGAAGAAGTATTTCGCTCTTATCTTGGGTGACAAAGAA
>JACCDW011631387.1_pt1 | contig 20589 bp, 16 predicted proteins | sample 7449781 | NCBI WGS metagenome assembly JACCDW01 (sample SAMN15323449, study PRJNA562643) | freshwater metagenome | isolation source: river surface water | place: USA:Blue River Watershed | collected 2017-08-18
CATTCGAACAATTCGGAGCATCCATATCTACCTCTGGAAACAAACAGCGATAAGTCCCGGAACGCATTCCGTCCTCCAATGGATAATTATAAACGCTCAATTGACCGCCATATTGTTGTATTCCGGCACTCACTAATGCTTTACCAAATTCTACACAATAATCATTCACCAAATAGCGGGTCGCAAAGTTATCTGATGTATCTACAATCAAATCAAATCGAGGAAAAAGCTCCTTGGCCAAATCTGCATCCAACCACGCATCTATCGTTTCTAGCTTACAAAAACTTGTATTTAGTTTAAGTGGCAAAACATCCACCTTCTTCAAGCCAATATCAGAAACAGTATACAAGACTTGACGATGCAAATTACTCGCAGAAACCACATCACCATCTATAACCGTAATATGTCCAACTCCCGACGCCGATAAATACTGTAAAACTGGACAACCTAAACCTCCAGCACCTATCACCAACACCTTTGCCTGACGGAGCATATTTTGTTTTTGCTCGCCAAATTCAGCTAATTGATAATGCCTTGCGAAATAAATTTTCTCGTCCATGTTAAGGAAGCGTTATTCTTTGAGCAACAAAGGTAATATTCCTAATTTGTGGATATCATTTTAAGAGAAAAAGAAGTTTTCCCCTTAACTTGTAGTTAGAAATCTTTGGGATGACAGACGACTATTCAGACGACAAACAAAAGGAAACGGAAATCAAAGCTGCGATTGAGCGCTATGAGGAGATGTTACGCCGTAATAAGCGTTATTTCTTCGACCAAGAATTATTGGTGCAAATAATCGAGCATTATGATTTAGCGGACGAAGGCGATAAAGCGATGGAAGTCGTGGATTACGCCATCGAGCTATACCCTTTTTCGTCAGAACTGTTAATGAAGAAAGCGCAGTTATTAACCGATTTAGGAAAATATGATGCAGCCTTGAAGCTATTAGATAAAGCAGCTTCACTTGCCCCTACAGATACCAATATCCGTCTTTTAAGAAGTGATGTCTTGATGTTACAAAACAAATATCAAGATGCGGTGGATGAGCTCAAAGAAGGTTTACCTTACGTAGCGGAAGATGCGGATAATTACTACATGGAGATCGCAGATATTTATTTCGAATGGGAACATACCCAAGAAGCTTTTGAATATTTGAAAAAAGCAATCGAAATAAATCCAAACAATGAGTTTGCCTTAAACAGATTGTGGTATTTAGTTGATGTGACGGGCAACTACGAGGAAAGCATTGAATTTCATAAAGCATTTTTAGCTGAAAACCCTTTTAGCTATACCGCTTGGATGAATCTTTCACAAGCTTACTGTGGTGTCAGTCTTTATGAAAAAGCATTAGACTGTTGCGAATACGCTCTTGCTATCAACGACGGAATAGATACCGCTTATAGAGATGCTGGAGAAATTTTAATTCTATTAAAACGTTTCCAAGAAGCATTAGAGTATCTTTTAAAAGTTCAGAACTTACATATCCCAGACCCTTATTTATACTACAATATCGGGTTCTGCTATGAAAAGCTAAAAGACTTCAACAAGGCGAAAGGTTTTTACCTACGCAGCACACAGATCAATAAGAATTTTGCAGAAGGTTACTTGCAACTGGGTGAGTTATACGCAAAAACGAAGGAGTGGCAAAAATCTATTCCTTATTACCGCTCAGCAGTAAAGATCAACGAAGATTATTTACCCTATAAAGCAAAGCTTGCCAAAGCGCTTTTGAAGGCAGAGCAATTTGGCGAAGCACAGCGATTGTTTTTGGAACTATTAACCCATCAAACCAAAAAGAAAAATTGGTGGATTGGATTAATCTCCGCTTGCTTACATCAAAATCAAATGCAAGAAGCCTCTGACGCTGTTGAAATGGCACGTAACGCAATGGGTAATCTCCCAGAATGGCGTTGGGCAAATGCATTGATACAGTACATGGATAATCAACCTAAAGCAGCTGAATTAGAAATGGAAATTGCTTATGCGGAGCAATCTAGTTCTATGAAAGTACTTTGGGAATATCTTCCGGAAGCGAAAGACGATCAAGCATTAAAAATTTTATTAAAGAAAATCAAGTCAGATAAACTCGACTGACGCGAGTGGCTTAGTTTCTTTCGTCTCGTCCCCAATTCAACTTATTACGCATCGTTTGTAGGAAGTGTGTTTCATGTAAACGCACCAAACTTATGGTATGTTGCGCTTTACGTATCGCGAGCGGAACCTGCATGGCTACGGTTGCTACACGAGCATCTAGGGTACACAAGATTTGATCATTACGGCCTTCCACTTCAAAAGTGATAATTGAATTCCCAGGAACTACAATCGGTCGGATATTCAAATTATGTGGTGCTACCGGCGTAATGACAAAATTATCAGAAGTAGGAACTAGAATCGGTCCTCCACAACTTAAACTATATGCAGTACTACCTGTTGGCGTACAAACAATCAAGCCATCGGCCCAATACGATGCTAATAATTCACCATTCAAAAAGGTATGAATGGTTATCATTGAGGAAGCGTCTTTTTTATGAATCGTGAATTCATTTAAAGCAAAAGGCTGATCCCCGAAATAGGTTTGATCGGAGTCGAATTCCAACAAAGCTCTTTTGTCCAAACTATACTGTCCGTTTAATACTTCTGTTAAAGCCTGTTCCAAATCTTCTCTACCCACACCCGCTAGAAAGCCTAATCGGCCTGCATTAATGCCAAGCACAGGAATAGAAGTATCACGAACAAGCGCTAAAGTATCTAACAAAGTTCCATCACCACCCAAGCTGAATAACAAATCCGTTTGCGCGGCTAATAAGTCCTGATTGGAATGAAAAGACTTCGAATCAGCAACATCGATGGAGGCACCTTTAAGCGACTGGAGAAATTGATCATAAACATATAGCTCCACTTGTTTGCCATTTAGAAAATGAAACAAACGTTGATAGAATGACTTATCCGTTTCTTTTACCAATCTACCATAAAGTGCTATACGCATATTAACTATTTTACTAATTGCATTAAATATTCACCATAACCGCTCTTCACCAATGGCTTTGCAATTTCAATTAATTCTTCTTTAGAAATAAATCCTTTACGATAAGCAATCTCTTCGATACAGCCCACCTTTAATCCCTGACGTTGCTCGATTACTTGAACGAATTGAGACGCCTGCATTAATGAATCAAAAGTACCGGTATCTAACCAAGCTGTACCTCTATTCAAAATAGCCACCTTTAACTTACCACGACGTAAGTATTCTTTATTTACATCCGTGATTTCATATTCACCACGTGGGGAAGGTTCTAATTTTTCTGCAATTTCAACGACATCATTATCGTAGAAATATAAACCTGGTACCGCGTAGTTTGATTTCGGCTTCGCAGGCTTCTCTTCAATACTTAAAACATTATTCTTTTCATCGAAATCCACGACACCATAACGCTCCGGATCAGATACGTGATACGCAAAGACATAACCTCCATCGGGGTTATTACAACTTTCAAGAAGCTGACCTAATCCCGCTCCGTAAAAAATATTATCCCCTAATACTAAAGCCACCTTATCATTACCAATAAACTCTTTACCAATCACAAAAGCTTGTGCTAAACCGTTTGGTACTGCTTGTTCTGCATATTCAAAACGGCAACCCAATTGCTTTCCGTCACCTAACAAACGACGAAAATGAGGCAAATCATGTGGCGTAGAAATAATTAAAATCTCCTTGATACCAGCCATCATTAATACGCTCAAAGGATAATAAATCATTGGCTTATCATAAATAGGCATGATTTGCTTTGAAATCGCATAGGTAATAGGATGCAAGCGCGTACCAGAGCCACCAGCAAGTATAATTCCTTTCATAAAGGATAATTTTTTTTGGGTTCTTACAAATGTAACCAAGTTGCTTGTTATATGCAACCATTCATAGTTTTAGAGAATAATTTGGCTCAAGTAAAAAAGGATGCTACTTTTGAGGTATGAGATTCCAGGCAATCCTATTTATACTTTTACTTAGCATTTTTTCATTCACCCTTCAATCTTGTGAAGAGTCCTACACACCTCGTCCAAAGGCTTATCCAAAGGTACATTACCCTGAAAGACGCTTTGTTGCCATGAAAAATAATTTGCCTTATACCTTTGAATACAATTCAGCCGCAATGATTGTTCCCGACACGAACTTCTTCGGCGAAAAACCTGAAAACCCATATTGGATCAATGTATTTTATCCAGAACTAGATGCGGTAATACACATTAGTTATAAGGAGATTAGTGCTAAAAATCCATTCAATTCACTTCTGGAAGATGCTTATATGCTTTCCTTCAAGCATACGGTAAAGGCAGAAGCAATTGATAAAGCAAGTCTACACCCTACCCCTTCTATCGGAGGACAGTTGTTTAAGGTAAGTGGTGATGCGGCAAGTTCTTATCAATTCTTTTTGACAGACAGCTCCAAACACTTTATCAGAGGTGCTTTATACTTTAATTGCGAACCAAATGCGGATTCACTCGCGCCCGTTACGCAATATATTTACGAAGACTTGACTAAAATGCTCAAGACCTTCCGATTTAAGTAATTTAATGCTTGCGGATCAACAAGTATTTTTCTTCCATTGCGCGCATTTCTTTTTCCTGAGCCTTTGTTTTGTCTTTATAGCCACATAAGTGTAAAACGCCGTGCACCAAGACGCGATCTAATTCATCATTAAATGAAACGCCGATTTGTTGGGCATTATCCGCTACACGATCAATACTAATATAAATCTCGCCTCCGTCAGGTATCCCGGGAATCTCCATCGGAAAGGTGATAATGTCGGTATAATAGTCATGACTCAAAAAATCTTTATTGATTTGAAGGATATTTTCATCATTTGTGAAAATAAAATTCAAAGTCCCTAGTTTTCTTTGTTCCTTCTTCAAGACTTTCGTGAGCCAAGCAATGCGCTCCGCTTTCTGACGAAAAACAAATTTGACCTCATGCTTAAAAAAGAAAAATTCCATGACTAATTTTATTAAAATTTGCGTAGATACGTCAAATTTCGTCAATTTCAACCACAATTAAAATAATTAGTATGCTTATAAATAATCAAGACAAGAAAGAGCTGGAAATTCAATTCGAGAAGGAATATCAAAAACTCAATACACAACAAAAGAAAGCTGTTGATACAATTGAAGGACCCGTTCTAGTAATCGCAGGACCGGGTACCGGCAAAACACAAATTCTTGCAGCGCGTATCGCTAAAATCCTATCTGCAGGCGTAGATGTGCAAGCGCAAAACATCTTGTGTTTAACGTATACAGATGCCGGAGCAATTGCCATGCGCAAGCGACTAGCTTCGTTCATCGGCGCCGCTGCTCACAAAGTGAACATTTATACCTTTCACGCATTTTGTAACGAAGTCATTCAACACCATCCTGAATACTTTACCAAACGCGAGTCAGAGCCAGTTTCAGACCTAGAGACTGCCCTTTTCTATCAAGAATTACTAGATAATTTACCAGAAGGGCATATACTACGTAAACTACGTGGCGATTTTTACTCTGAAGTAAAAAAATTAAAATCGCTTTTCGCACTCATGAAAAAAGAAGATTTGAGTGTCCCAACATTACAAACCTATATTCAAGACTATATTGTCAATCTACCAGAAACAGATGGTTTCTTTTACAAGAAGAATTGGAACGGATTTAAAGCCGGAGATCCAAAGCAAAAACTAATTGATGCAGAGATTGAGAAGATGAACATGCTCAGTGCTGCCGTTGAATTGTTTCCAACTTTTCAAGCCATCATGCTCCGTGAAAATCGTTACGACTTCGATGATATGATTTTGTGGGTCATAAGAGCCTTTAAAGAAAATGAAATTTTGCGCCTTGAATATCAAGAACGTTTTCAATACATACTCGTGGACGAGTTCCAAGATACAAGCGGTTCGCAAAAGGAAATTTTAGATATGCTAACCGACTATTGGGGCGAAGACGCAAACCTGTTTGTAGTAGGCGATGACGATCAAAGTATTTATGAATTCCAAGGTGCACGCTTAAGCAATATCGTGGAATTGTATCAGCGTTATGAAAATAAAATCGAAGTGATTGTATTGAAAGAGAATTACCGTTCTACACAATTGATACTCGATGCTTCGAAAGAACTAATTAATAATAATAAAGACCGTCTGATCCATCAAATCAAAAAGTTTGCGCTGGATAAGAATCTTATTGCTGCCAATTCTTCGATTAATACACCAGACGCTCCAAAAGTGGTAGTGAAAGAATACTTCAACATCTTCCACGAAGAGGCAGACATCGTACTTCAAGTAGAAGCACTCAGAGAGCAAGGTGTGCCGTTAAATGAAATCGCAGTGCTGTATGCCAAACACAAACAAGCAGCTAATATCATTCGACTTTTTGAAAAAAGAGGCTTGCCATTCCAAGTGCGCAAATCAGTCAATTTACTTCATCTACCCCTCGTCGAATTTTGCATCTCCTTACTGCAGTATATTCACTTAGAAGGCAATAAAGCCTTTAGTGCAGAACCACAATTGTATCGCCTATTACATCATCCTGCTTTGGGAATTAACCCGCAAGATATTGCTGTAATAAGCTTATACATTGCCTCCGAACCGCGTGATAAAAAAACGCCATGGAGATTGCTATTAGACAATGGATTAATCCTGTCGCAATTACCATTACAAAATTTAGGAGCGATTCAACAGTTTACAAAGAATCTTAATAGTTGGTTGGTGAATGCTCCTAATCTTAATTTAGCGATGTTATTCGAAAACATCCTATACGAAAGCGGCTTGGTCAACTTCGTACTCAACTCACCAGATCGCATTTGGGATTTACAAGTCATTAACTCATTCTTCAATTTCATGAAAGAAGAATGCGCTCGTCATCCTAAGATGCGTCTTGCAGAGTTCATTACGATGCTAGACGATATGCGTAAAGAAAAAATTGAAGTACCGATTACAAAAGTAATTGCACAAGAGAACGGCGTAAACTTCATCACAGCACACTCCTCCAAAGGTTTAGAATTCGAATACGTATTTATCATCGGTTGCACAAAAGATTACTGGGAAAGCAAGAAAGGACCGAATTCTTCATACAAAATACCAATCCCAGTTGCTATCACTGACAACCCGCAAGACGCTGCTGCAGCAGCACAAGAAGCAAATGCTTCCGCGCAAGCAAAGGATGAGAAGAAAATCGACGAAGCGACACGTCGACTATTCTATGTAGCCATGACGCGTGCAAAAAGAAAACTACAAGTTTCTTATAGTGCAAAAAATGAGAAGTCTAAAGAACAAGGCGTTTCTTCCTTTGTCACGGAAATTCTAACGCAAGCGGAGTTTGAAAAGTCTTCACTTAGCGAAGAAGCAATAATGCAAAGTATTGAATGGTCGCTAACACCAGATCAAGCAATCGATATCGAACTAGTAAAACGTGAACATATTCAAGCTCGACTAGATTCATTTAAATTAAGTGTTTCCGCACTTAATAAATATCTGGACTGCCCAGTTGCCTTCTATTACGAACGTTTACTACTCGTACCTTCCGCACCAAGCGATACCCTTGCGTTTGGTTCTGCAGTCCATTATGCATTAGAGTGGCTATTCAAAAACATGCTCAAAAATCCTGGAAATACCTGGCCTACACTCGAACAAGTTTTAGGGTACTTCGATAGCAATATGAATGGGCAGCTGGAATGCTTTACCCAAAAGCAGTTCCCTAGAAGAATGGAGCTCGGACATAAAATTCTGACAGACTATTATAACCACTACATCAATACCTTCATCAAAAATACCGTTATTGAAAAAAGCTTATTCAATGTAACATTGGACGGAGTGCCTTTGACAGGTAAGCTTGATAAAATAGAATTTTTAGATGATGCCAAACATACCTGTCGCGTAATCGACTACAAAACAGGCAAACCCAATGGTGGGAAAAGCGGAAAAGATCGCCTCGCGCTGCCAGATGATGACAATCCATTAGGTGGTGAATACTGGCGTCAAATGGCATTCTACAAAATATTATTAGACAATTTCCCTTTTGAGAAATGGTCGATGAAAGAAGGTGTTTTCCAATTTATTGAAAAAGATGATAAGACAAATCAATTCGTCAATCATAGCGTGGTTTTACGTGACGAAGACGTCAATAAATTAAAGGATGTAATCAAAGATAGCTATGCCAAAATTATGAACATGGAATTCAATAATGGTTGTGGTAAGCCAGAATGTGCTTGGTGTAACTTCGTCAGCAGCAATCAGCTCATCCGCACCGCGAAAACGGAAGAGAGTGAAGAAGCAACAAGCGATTAATTTTTGTATTTTTGCCGCTCAAAATTTATAAGAAATGAACACCGTAGCTAATCATTCTTTTTCCGGACAACGTGCCATCATTCGCGTAGACTTCAACGTGCCTTTGAATGCGGAATTCAAAATCACTGATGATAATCGTATGCGCGCTGCCCTACCTACCATCAACAAAATATTACAAGATGGCGGTAGCGTGATATTGATGAGTCATCTTGGTCGTCCAAAAGAAGGTCCTGCGGATAAATACTCCTTGCGTCACTTAGTAGCGCACTTATCAGAACTTCTCGGTCGTCCAGTTCAATTCGCAAACGACTGTATCGGAGAGGAAGTAACTGCCGCTGCACACAACCTTAAAGCAGGTGAAGTACTCCTTTTGGAAAACTTACGTTTCCATAAAGCAGAAGAAAAAGGTGATCCAGCTTTCGCACAGCAATTAGCCGCACTAGCGGATGTATACGTCAATGATGCTTTTGGTACTGCACACCGTGCACACGCCTCTACAACCATCATCGCACATTCTTTTCACGCCGATAGAAAAATGTTCGGTTTCTTAATGGCAGCAGAAGTAGGTAACGCTTATAAAGTTGCTAAAAACCCTGCACGCCCATTCACTGCAATCGTTGGCGGCGCAAAAGTGAGCGATAAAATTCTCATCATTGAAAAATTGATGGACAGCGTCGATGCACTTATTATCGGAGGTGGCATGACCTATACTTTCCTAAAAGCACAAGGCAAAACCATTGGTCAATCTTTGTGTGAAGAAGATAAATTGGATATCGCCCGTGAATTAATGGCGAAGGCTGAAGCAAAAGGCGTGAAGTTATTACTACCGACAGATTCTGTGGTAGCTGAAAAATTCGCTGCTGATGCGGCACATCAAACCTTGAGCAACGATCAATTGCCAGAAGTTGGAATGGGCCTAGATATCGGACCTGCAAGTATCGAGATGTTCCGCGAACAGTTATTGCAATCAAAAACCATTTTGTGGAACGGTCCAATGGGCGTCTTCGAAATGGAAGCTTTCGCTAATGGAACGAAGTCAGTAGCGCAAGCAGTTGCAGATGCAACAGCACAAGGAGCTTTCTCGCTAATCGGAGGAGGTGATTCAGCTGCTGCCGTTAATCAATTCGGCTTCGCATCACAAGTTTCTTACGTTTCTACCGGTGGTGGCGCCTTACTAGAATTCTTCGAAGGGAAGGTCCTTCCAGGCGTTGCTGCAATCGAAGGCTAAAAAATTACTGCGCTTTTTTCTTCAAACGATTCTTGAACACTTGTTCGAAGTGCTCACGCTTTGGCTTGATGACAAACGCACAATAAGGTTGTGAACCATTCAGATTATAATAATTCTGATGATAATCCTCTGCTGCATAAAAAGTAGGTAAAGCACTCAATTCGGTTACAATAGGCTTATCATAAGCTTTTGAAGCATTCAATTGCTCGATGATAGTCTTTGCCAATTGATGTTCTTGCTCATTAGAATAATAGATTACTGAACGATACTGCGTACCAATATCATTTCCTTGACGATTTAATTGCGTAGGATCATGCGTAATAAAGAACGCTTGTAACAAGTCCTCATAACTGATTTTGGAAGAATCATAATAGATTTTACAAACTTCTGCATGACCCGTAGTACCAGTACAAACTTCTTTATAAGTTGGATTTTCTACATGACCACCTGCATATCCTGAAATGACAGTGTCGACACCTTCTAATAATTGAAATTGTGTCTCTACACACCAAAAACAACCTGCGCCAAAAACAGCAGTAGAATATTTTGATAAATCATGAGAACTCATAGTAGTCGTTTGTTTAGTTGGTTTCGATTTATTACTCGCACAAGAAATGCTAGCAAAAAATACAGTTACAAAAGTAAATAGGATTATCCATTTCATATACGAAGTTAAACATCTTATCGATGAATAAGTTCGGACAATAACTTATTTTAGCTCTATGCTTTTACCATGGCTCTATATTGCAGAAACAACGAAGAAAGGCAGAGGTGTGTTTACGCGAGAAGCGATAAGCGAAGGAACCTTGATAGAAGTGGCTCCTGTAATCGTTTTGCCAAAGGAAGAACGAACATGGATTGACCAATCCGTTTTATATAATTACTACTTTTTGTGGGGTGCCAACAATGAACAAACCGCGCTCGCGTTAGGATACGGCTCTATGTACAACCACTCCACCGCTCCGAATGTGGCCTATCAGATGGACTTTCACGCACAAACCATCACTTATATCGCCTGGCGCGATATCGCTGCTGGAGAGGAACTTTGTATCAATTATAACGGCGATGAAGATTCGCAAGAAAAGGTTTGGTTCGAATCCTAATCCGCACTCATCACCATACCCTCTTGCATTTTTACCTTGCAATAAGGCTTACGCAGGTCGTGAAAAAACATACAGGTCCAATTCTCCAAAATCGCGCGCTCAGTAAACATAATGCGTAATTCAGCTGAACGCTTTCCGTCGAAATCATACTTCGCTACAAACTTTCGCTGCATTTGTGAAAACTGAGGCACCACATCTCCTCCATAAAAATATTTCTCCTTTTTTGTATGAATCAAGAAATACTGATGGCTCGGTGTATGTCCACCACAAATACTGGCTTCTATATAATGATCAATTCGACTCTCCCCTTTTAAAACATGGTGTGTAGCTTTCGCACGCATGGCTTCGAGTCGTTCCAAGGGATAGGAAGGATTTCCTTTCTGAAAAGCATATTCCCATTCCGCCTCTTGCCAATAATACGTCGCCTTAGGAAATGAAGGTACCCAAGTCCATCGTCCATTTTCAATCACTTGATGCACCACTCCGCCGGCATGATCTAAATGTAAATGCGATAACAAGACTTTTGTAATCTCTTCAGGCTGTACCCCATATCGCTCCAATAAATGATAGATATGCAAACGACCATCCGCTAAACTTAATCCTAAACCTGGATCAATAATGATCTTATCTGTATCTGTAACGACTAAAAATGGTTGAATCTCTACCAAGAGAGAAGCAGGGCGATCGCGTATATTATCTGTTTCCACATCAAACGGAACAAAAATATGATCACCAGCAATTGTATAAGTTCCTTCGCTTAAAGGATAGACGCCATTTTCCATCTTACTGCGAAATTAATAAATCATTCAAATCTGCAGCGGTTTGTATTCCAATCGCGACCCCCATTCCATTACAACGCGCCGCAACATAAATCCCATTGCCAAGATGTTCAATTTTGGGCAACAAATGATCTTTACCCATCGCCATAATGCCACTCCATCGCATATCGATGCTATAATCTAATTGGGGTCGAATGACGCGTGCCATGAATTCATCTAAGGCATTTTGTATTCGGTCGGTTAGAATAATCTCATCGCTATGTTCTTCTTCAAACGCCTTATTTCGCGCACCTCCAAACAAAATGCGCTGACCAACATTTCTAAAATAATAATACCCTTCATCGTAATGAAAGGTTCCTTTCCAATTTAAATTCTCGATGGGATTTGTAATAAGCACTTGAGCTCTTGCTGGAATAATATCCATCTCTCCAAGAAGTCTGGATGCAAATGCATTGGTACATACAGCTACTCGCTCCGCTCTCATTTCCACAGCTACATCACTTTGCCAGCCACTCGTTTGTAAATGCACCAATCCTCCAATAGATTCTACTGCTTCGACAAGCACATTCGTAAAAACCACTACCCCTTCCTGCATACATTTTTGCCATAAATGCTGCATCATAGCGCCACTGTTTATCTGCCCCTCTAATTTGTTTTTAATTAAGTGTTCAACGCCTCCAAAGCCAAATAAAGAGCGTTCTGCATCAGCGTTAGTATACACCTCACGTTTACCCGTTATTTTAAAGACAGCTTCGTTAAAATAATCGAGTGAGGCTATACTAGATTGATATCGTTCATTCGCCGCTGCATCAAACAATTCATACCCCCCATTATTTTCAAACAACAACGCTTCATCTCCATGTTCTTGCCTTAATCGATTTAAGCCTCGCCAACGACGTTCTACCACATCCCACAACTCCGTCTCCGTTACTTCTTTCAACTCCGCCAATAACTCCGTTGGACTACCAAAGCAGGCAAAACCTGCATTACGTGTGCTAGCTCCATATGACAGATTACTACGCTCCAAAACTACCACTTGCCTGCCTGGATGCGTACGCTTGTAAAACAAGGCAGTATGCAAGCCTACAATACCGGCACCGATGATAATTAAATCAGCAGGAGTTTGAATAATTTCTCTTTCCCAAAATGATAGCATATTCTTCATTTATAAAAAAGGCACCTAATAAGGTGCCTTTTTATTCTATTTCAACTATTTCTTCTTATTCTGAAAAGCGGCTAAAATTTCCTTCGCCTTTTTATTCTCAGGATCCAAAGCCAACAACTTTTCAAAGTAGGTAGTCGCTGTAGCAATGTCATCCTTCTGATAGGCATAAGAACCTAAATAATCATAGGCTGTAAGGATATCCTTTTTATTCTTTGCATCATCCAATTTCACCACCTCTAAATACTTTTCAAAATATGGCTTCGCTAAAGTGGCAGTAGTATCCATTTGTAAGATAGCTTTTGCACGTCCTAAATAACCTGTTGGCGACTTTGGTGCTTGCTCAATAATGATAGCGTTCATGGAATCAGCCATTTTATAATTACCACTATAATAATAACTACGCGCTCCGATAAAAGTAACATTCACATCAGGCTTATAACCACTTGCCAATTTAGATTCTAATACTTTAGCTGCAGCCTCATATTTTTTCAATTTGTAATAGGCAGTCATAATTTCCTTTACAAAATCAACGCTATTATCAGCTTCCATTGCATTCTCCATCATTACAATGGCTAATGAATCCTTACCCGCTTTGTTCAACGACTTTGCAAAAGTACTATAGTCGGATGCTAGAATTTTTTCTTTAGGCGCAATACCAAAGAAACGATTGAAAGCTAATTCAGCATCAGCAGGTTTATCCAACTCTGCATAAGAACAAGCAAGGATACGATTTAACACGACATCAGTTTGTTCGCTAGCCAACAATTTGTTTACCTCAGTAATTGCAACATCATAATACTTTGCTTTGTACAAATAAGCTACATAACGCTTACGCGCCTCCATGGTTTGATCCGCATATTTATTGTACTCATCCAACTCAGCTTTCGCTTTTTCAAACTGACTAGATTTGAAGTATAAATCAGCCATATTACGGTGTGCAGGAGGGTATGTAGGATCAATTGCAATGGCACGTGTCAAGTTATTAAAAGAAGAATCTGGTACACGCGCATCTAACCACATCTTTCCCATTTTAGTCAAAACGGATTTTGACGAACGGTTGATACGTAAAGATTGTTCATAGTTATTCATAGCATCACCGCTTTCCATTTTCTTATCTGCAACATCTCCTAAAGCTTCAAACACTTTAGCCATCGCCGGTGAATTAGGCTTTGCAACTGCTTGCGCTTTTCCTAAGACATCCATTGCCGCATTCGGGTCAGAATTTTTATCTGCGCTGATATACGCATACGCAACAAGTATTTTAATTTCTGTTTCCTTACTGCTTACTAAATCCAAGGCTTTATCAAAGTTAAGTTTGGCATCTTCTTTACGGCCATCACGCAAATTACATTTGCCTAAACCAACGTAAGCATGCGCATCCTTTGGTGCTATCGAAATTGCTTGAGAATAAGCAATACGTGCAGAGTCAAAACGCTCATCAGCAAACAAAGCTTCACCGTACCAAAACCAATGCGTAGCGTTCGGTTCTGCATTAGTAACCAATGCGTGGAAAACTGAACGAGCACTAGCATAATTCCCATTTTCATAGGATTTAATACCTGCTTCTAAAGTTTGTCCTTGTACAGCAACAATGCTAATAATAAGCAAGGATGCTAATAATGAAACTCGACTTACAATTTTGGAAAACATATACTTAAAATTAATAGTTAGTATTTTTTGACACTTTTAAAATTCGAACGGGGGCGTTAGCTGGGACTAAACCACTTTTTAAAATAATTCGTTGCCCTTTGTCGCTTGACAAGAAAGATACAAATCCCGTACCAAGTCCGGAATAAGGCTCGCGATTGATAGAATAAATCCTACGAGAGAATGGATACATCTTCAATGCTATATAAGCTTGATAAGGCTGAGGGTAATCAACACCTTCTTCTTTACGTAAAGTAGATAAACCTGCCACTCTAATTTTATCACTAAAATGAATGGTGCTACTATCATTTACTTCTTTACACCAATTCACTCCTATGATACCGATTGATCCTGGCGTATTCATTACATACTGAATTACTTCTTGATTCGATTTAGCTGCAAAAACTTGCTTAGACAGAGCCGCCCCCTTCAAAACAGAATCTTGAATATAACGCACGTTAGAACTCTGCGGATTATCGAAAACAACGGTAATCGGACCGCTTCCATTACTTGTAGAAACATCACTCCACTTTGCAACTTTACCACCCAATATTTCCTTTAAAACATTCACACTGAACGTAGAATCTGGGTTATTTCTATTTAGAATCAAAGCGACCGCATCGGTAGCAATATGCGCTGTTGCAGGATAATATTTAATCTTGTGTAAATAATCTTCTTCCTGTGCAGTGAGCATACGAGGCGTAATAATCACTTTGGCAGAATCATTCAAAAGAGCCTTTATACACTCCGCCTCCGGAGCGTAAACTACTTTTATGTGTGCATCCTTATAAAGCGCTTCGAACACAAATATTTCCGAATCCATGATTGGCTTAAACGTTTCATCTACATAGATAGTAACCGTACCGGAGGTAGGTGTATCGCTATGATGACTCACTGATGTATCATTGGATGAACACGAGGAGATGATGATAATAAGCGCAACAATAAATGAAAATATATAGGATACCCGCATTAAAAATAATTTTTATGAAACACCAAAACTAATTTGGCCCCATTAAGCTTCTGTAGTGTCTTTTTTAGACTTCTTTAGCATCACATATCCTCTCCACATGCGAAAGGCTCCATATAAGGTAACGGCTCCACCGAAAATAAGCGCCTTTGTTTTGTCATCGACCATACGCTGAGCGTAAATCAAGCAAAAGATTCCAGCGCCAAACATAACAACGCCCATTGCAATACTATAGATAGAAAAAAACTTCGGTGACATGTGATGAATTTAAGAAGTTAAAGTTACTAATAATACCTCGAAGGACCTTCTACTTGGAAGATGAAAAAATCATAATTTTTCCATAAAAAAACCCTTCCCATCCTAAGATGAGAAGGGCAAAAAAAATAAACAAATTAATTTTGTAATTCCTTAGCTTCTAAGCTTAAGGTTGCGTGCGGCACTGCAAGTAAACGCTCTTTCGCGATTAACTTACCTGTAACACGACAAATACCATAGGTCTTATTTTCGATACGCATTAATGCTTTCTCTAAATGACCAATATAAGTTCCCAAACGCGTTGCCATTTGGTTTAAGTATTCACGTTCTAAAGTACCTGCACCATCTTCCATACCGCCAAAACGGTTTTCAGTATCAGCAGTACCATTTTCATCTTCCTTAGTAATGTTAGATTGAATCTGTTTCAATTCAGCTCTAGCCTTTTCTAACTTATCAGAAATCAAAGTTTTGAACTCTTTCAATTCTTGATCAGAATAGCGTGTACGCGTAATATCAACTGTGGAGCGTTTAATAGGTGTTGGTCCTACGTTCTTTCTTTTTGGCAGAATCAATTCAGGAATTGGTTCCGTCTTTTTTTCCACTGGACGAACGACAGATTTAACTACCGGGGCCGCCTTAACAAGCTTAGCAGGTGCAGCCTTAGGAGCAACTACTTTAGCAGCAGGTTTAGGAGCAACCTTCACAGCTGCTTTAACAGCAGGCTTAGGACTGGCTTTTGGCGCTGGTTTAGTAACTTTCTTAGGGGCTACTTTCGGAGTTGGCTTTGATGCTTTCTTAGGGGCTACTTTCGGAGTTGGCTTTGATGCTTTCTTAGGAGCTACTTTCGGAGCTGGCTTAGAAACTTTCTTCGGAGCCACTTTCGGAGCAGGCTTGGATGCTTTCTTAGGAGCTACTTTCGGAGCAGGCTTGGAAGCTTTCTTCGGAGCTGCCTTTGGAGCAGGCTTGGAAACTTTCTTCGGAGCTGCTTTTGGAGCAGGCTTGGAAGCTTTCTTCGGAGCTGCTTTCGGAGCAGGCTTACTAGCTTTCTTTGCAACGGGCTTTACCGCCTTCTTAGGGGCCGGCTTGCTGGCTGGTTTTTTAGTTGCTGGTTTTTTCGCCATGGCAAACTAATTTAAAGGTTGGACAATAATTTTTAGCCTTGTCTCATTAATATCAATCGCGTGGTCGGACGTTAATCCGGCGCTTAATGTGAGTTTGTCTGCTAAAATTTCGTCACAAATATAAGCGGAAAATTCATTTATTGCATTTTCCATTAAAGTATTTTGCTCTAAGGTAACATTGATCCTATCAGTCACTTTTAAGTCGGAATCTTTCCTTAAACGCTGAATTTGATTCACTAACTCACGTGCAATTCCCTCATTTTCAAGTGATTGACTAATTGTAACGTCTAATGCAACCGTCAATCCTGCTTTAGTAGCCACCTGCCATCCTGCCAAATCTTCTGCCAAAATCTCCACATCTTGCATAGAAATGTGGATTTCTTCTCCCTCCACTTGAATAGCCAACTGCCCTAAACGCTCCAAAGTATTGATTTCCGACTGACTTAATACCCCAATCGCAGAAGCAGCTCCTTTCATTTTAGCTCCTAAACGTGCACCCAATGACTTGAAATTAGCTTTGATTTTCTTCTTAATTACCCCAGAATCTTCAGTAATTACTTTTAACTCCTTGACATTCACCTCACTAAGAATTAACCCCTCTACTTTCTTTAACTGATCTGTAAAATGATCATTCAAGGAAGGAACCAAGATTTGCTGCAAAGGTTGACGAACCTTGATATTCACTTTCTTTCTTAATGACAACACCAAAGACGAAACATCTTGGGCCATTTGCATTCTTTCCTCAAGCGCCTTGTCAATTGCTGCAGTATCTAAGGTAGGGAATGCTGTTAGGTGAACAGAATCTACCGAATTCAATTGAGTGGTCTGGTTTAGGTTGCGATACAACCATTCGCCAAAAAACGGAGCAATCGGAGCCATCAAACGACTGATGGTTTCCAAACACTGATACAAGGTTTGGTAAGCAGCGATTTTGTCGCTAGCATATTCGCCCTTCCAAAAACGGCGACGACATAAGCGCACGTACCAATTACTAAGATGCTCATCCACAAACGTTTGAATAGCGCGAGCCGCTTTTGTTGGTTCGTAATCTTCAAACGCATCCTTAACCTCCCCTTTCAAAGTGTTTAATAATGAAATAATCCATCTATCAATTTCAGGACGCTCAGCTAATGGAACTTCCGTCTCTTTATATGAGAAGCCATCGACATTCGCATACAAGGCGAAGAAGCTATACGTATTATATAGTGTGCCAAAAAACTTTCGACGCGTTTCATCTACACCCGCTGGATCAAATTTTAAATTATCCCAAGGATTCGCATTTTCAACCATATACCAACGCACCGAATCGGCTCCATATTTTGGCAAGGTTGTAAATGGATCCACTGCATTGCCAAGACGCTTACTCATTTTGTTGCCATCCTTGTCCAAAACCAAGCCATTACTCACTACATTCTTGTAAGCGATGCCTGGATATTTCACAGGATCGATTTCATGCAACATAACCGCAATGGCATGTAAGGTATAAAACCAACCACGTGTTTGATCGACCCCCTCCGCAATAAAATCAGCTGGATATTGTTGTGTAAAGGTAGATTCATTTTCAAAAGGATAATGCCATTGTGCCAATGGCATAGCGCCGCTATCAAACCAAACATCTATCAAATCCGCCTCGCGTTTCATAGCCTCGCCCTTTGAAGACAACAAGATCACTTTATCAACGAATGGCTTATGTAGATCAATATCCAACAACCCATCCGCTTTAAACACAAAATTATTATCCTTATTGAATCCAGCTGCTTGTGCCTTCTTGTACTCGTCCGTCAATTGCTGCAAAGAACCGATGACCAATTCTTCACTTCCATCTTCTGTGCGCCAAATCGGCAAGGGAGTCCCCCAAAAACGAGAGCGACTTAAATTCCAATCATTGGCATTCTCCAACCAATTGCCAAAACGACCCGTACCTGTAGCTTCTGGCTTCCAGTTAATCGTTTTGTTTTTTGCCACCATACTTTCCTTCACTTTGGTCACGGCAATAAACCATGAATCCAATGGATAGTATAATACTGGTTTATCCGTACGCCAACAATGCGGATAGCTGTGCTCATAGTTTTCTTTCTTAAACAACTTCCCTTCCTCTTGCAACTTCAATACAATACGCGTATCCACACTTAAATAAGCCTTCAATTCTTTCACTTTTCCTGCAGCCTCCAAGACTTGCTTTTGTTGTTGAAAGGCGGATTGCTTTTCGACATCAGTCAAGTAAGCCTCTTTCACATATTCTTCCCCAAACAAATAAACACCATCTTGAATTCCTGCTAAAAATTTACCACGACGATCGACCATGGTTAAAGCACCGATACCATTCTGCTTAGCAACGCGGAAGTCATCAGCACCAAAACTAGGCGCAATGTGCACGATACCTGTTCCATCTTCTGTTGTAACGAAGTCGCCTGCAATCACTCTCCAGGCTTCACTTGAACCTTCCAATGCAGATACATCATTAGCGGCAAAGGACAATAACTGATGATAAGATAAACCGACTAAATCAGCACCCTTCATTTCTGCAATCAATTTCCACGGAACGATTTTATCTCCCGCTTTATAGCTGGCAAAATCAAGATTCTCTCCTTCAGCCTTAAAATGCTTAGATACTAAAGCCTTTGCGCAAATGACTGAGCATACCTGAGCGGTATAGGTATTGATAGTTTCAATTAATACATAGTCGATAGTAGCCCCGACCGCTAAAGCCGTATTGGAAGGTAAGGTCCATGGAGTAGTTGTCCATGCTAACACATGAACCGGACCATTTACTTTCGATAAAACAGCATGCCCTTGTTGTGAAGCAGCCACCAATTCAAACATCGCAACAGCAGTGGTGTCTTTCACTTGCTTATAACATCCAGGCTGATTCAATTCATGCGAACTCAATCCTGTTCCTGCAGCTGGAGAATATGGTTGAATCGTAAGACCTTTATAAAGCAAGCCCTTCTTATAGAATTGCTCTAATATCCACCAAAGTGATTCAATATAATTATTGTCGTAGGTGATATACGGATCTTTCAAATCAACCCAGTAACCCATCATACGAGTTAGCGCTTCCCACTTGTCTTGGTATTTCATTACCTCCTCCCGACACTTCTGGTTGTATTCTTCAACAGTAATTTTCTTACCGATATCCTCTTTAGTAATGCCCAGTGATTTTTCAACCCCAAGTTCAACAGGTAAACCATGTGTATCCCAACCCGCTTTGCGATTCACTTTGAAACCTTGCATGGTCTTATAACGACAGAACAAGTCTTTAATCGTACGACCCATTACGTGGTGAATACCCGGTACGCCATTCGCACTAGGTGGACCTTCATAAAAAACGAAGGAAGGCGCATTGTCGCGTTCGCGAATACTACGTTCAAATACTTTAGCAGTCTCCCAATAGGTATTCACCTCTGCTTCAACTGCGGTAAAATCTAAAAACTTAAACTCAGGGTACTTCACTGACATATAGGTTGGATATAAGTCGCGAATATACGGAATTTAGACCTAAAATGAAGAGGCTATAAAAGAATAAAGACGCCTTTAGTTTTCCTCTGTTTTAAACCAGTAAATGGACATGATAACCGGCACCCCTACCATCACTCCTAAACATCCAAAAACGATAAAAGGGAAATAAATTTCAGGGACTAAGAAAACGAGAATGAAGCCTACAATCCCTAAAACAGTCCAAAGTTTTGCCGCTAGACGATGTGTTTTACGCCAATTGCTTTCACTGTTCAAGGTCCATGGCAAACGAATTCCAAAAGAATAAGAAGGAGGAATATTGGCCATAAAATTCCCAAGAATCGTAAACAAAAGCATCATCCCTCCAATCACTATTTTACCCATGGAGAAATCATAACCTGCGCCAATTAAAAAAGAAGAGGACATTACTATGGACAAGAAAAGATGTATCGTGAAACGAATTTTAAAAAACACATCCGGACCTAACTGATAGGTCTTACGTTTCGGATCCAGAATCGGTGCCACCAGTGTTATTCCCCAAACAAAAACACCCACTCCGAGTGAA
>JACCDW011271766.1_pt1 | contig 20585 bp, 28 predicted proteins | sample 7449781 | NCBI WGS metagenome assembly JACCDW01 (sample SAMN15323449, study PRJNA562643) | freshwater metagenome | isolation source: river surface water | place: USA:Blue River Watershed | collected 2017-08-18
TCGTCATGCAATGACCTACCGTTACATTAAAAGTGTAGTGGAGGACAAGCCAGATGAGAAGTTTGTAGTTGTCGGACATCACGCTCCTAGCAAGTTGTCAACACCGGAGCAATACAAGAATGAACATCTTATGAATGGAGCCTACAGTTCAGACATGAGCGAATTTATTCTTGATCACCCGCAGGTCAAACTGTGGACGCATGGTCATACTCACAATGTGTTTGACTATGCAATCGGTGAAACTCGTATTGTCTGTAACCCACGTGGTTATGAAGGATACGAGCCTGACAGCGGTTGGGATCCTTCAAAGATTTTTGAAGTATGAACACAACTGTTCGTATTGCTTGGACTTGGGAAGGGTCTAACAAAGAGCTGTGGAATCACGTAGCGGCTCGGGCACTAGAGCAATTTGGATTGCCCGGTGACCGCTACGTTTGCCACGCTAATGTCCATCATATGGATTATGTGTTTACAAGCGAGAAAGATGCAATTATCTTTTCCTTGGAACACGGTGGCGTTATTATATCCGAACAACAAAAAACAGTAGAGTATGTATCTAGATTTTTATGAGGCAAAGACCCGACGAAAGCTATGCTGATTGGGTAGAAAGAGTTAGGACCTACGAGCTAGCTGAAGCATTAAAAGAAGTGCGTAAAGGCGCTGACATTAATCTAGTTATGGAGGCAATGTCTGCACGGCTCATGAAGAAGATCATGCATCCTCTTTTAGTTGCAGTTCGAGAGTCATCACATACAGAATATAATGCAGACGAAGGGCGTAGAAAATACTTTGAAGCTCTAAGCCAACATAAGCCTGTAGCTGATCATGTTTTTGACGAAAATAACCCACCCAAAATCATTGACGAAGATTGATGAATTATGTATAAATATAAGTGTAGGACGCCAATAGGGTTCTACAACGGGATACGGTATCCCAAATGATTCTTGCTTATTAAAGGAGAAATTTATGAATCAACTCGCACGTTTCGACACCACTGCTCTAAACAGAGCACTTATTGGATTCGACAGAATCTTTAACGATTTTGAAAACCGTTTCCAACATTCCACAACAAATTACCCTCCATACAACGTAATCAAACACGACGAAAATCTGTTTGAAGTTGAAGTTGCTGTTGCAGGGTTTGATCGCGAGGACATCACGATCGAAGTTGATCAAGACCAGCTTCGTATCAAAGGTCAGCGCAAACAAGTTGAAGACAGCCGCGAATATCTACATCGCGGACTAGCTGCTCGCGACTTTGAGCGCACATTTACCCTAGCGGACCACATCATTGTGGGCGATGCAGAATTGACTAACGGTATTCTTCGTGTTAAACTAACACGAGTGATTCCCGAGTCTCTTAAGCCTCGTTTGATCGCTATCAAGTGATGTAAATACAGGGGGAGCAATCCCCCTCCAATAAAATAGGAAAATCATGCCAACTGATACTGTAATCGAAAAGCAAACCAAAACTACCGGTAAAACTTCAAACAAACTTGAGGAACCTGGCAAGTTTAAAGTTATTGTTTGCAATGATGATGTTACACCGATGAATTTTGTCGTGGCTATGCTAGTAGCGGTGTTCAGGCATGATCAGAAATCTGCACTAGAGCTTACACTAAAAATTCATAATTCTGGAAGTGCAGTTGCTGGAATTTACCGCTACGAGATTGCAGAGCAAAAAGGAATTGATGCAACCAATCTTGCTAGGGCTAATGGTCATCCCTTGATAATTAAGGTAGAACCAGAATGAGGACTTAAATGAGTTTAAAAGATTTGACTAGTGCGAAACACGCAGAGGCCGAATCTACTCCGTTCATGAAGGCAGTGTTCGCAAGGACCCTGCCTTTTAATTTATGGGTAGATTGGACTTATCAAAAATGGCTGTTCTACGGAACTATCGAAGGATGTGCAGGAGCCTGCGGTCTACTACATGACCTTCCTGATATTCGAAGAACTTTTTACCTGTTCATGGACTTTCAAGAAATGAACAAAGATAATCTAAAGTATGAGTTTAGGCCTGTCGTTAAAGACTATCAAAAATACTTACTTTCAATCAGCAATGAGCCTCAAAAAATTATGGCACATCTTTATACATGGCACATGGGTGACATGTTTGGTGGGCAAATGATTAAGAAGATCGTTCCTGGCAGTCATCGCAATTTAGAGTTCGCAGATGTAAGAACATTAATGACCAACATTCGTTCTAAGCTAGATGACAGTATGGGAGACGAAGCTAACGTGGCTTTCGATTGGGCAATACGAATGATGAGGGATTATGACAGCAGTTTGGAATAAAATTGAAGGGCTAGCTGAGACCCTAAAAATTAAATTTGCTGAAACTAGTAGCACTCAGACTAATGATAATTCTTCCGGCTGGCAAAATTATCTTTATACAGGCCCTAGTTACCGAAGAGCTCACGTAGAAATTGTAGACTTTAGAAGTTCGCATAATATCTATATTCTGCATAGCACTATTTTCCCGCATTTCAATGACCCCAGTCCTATTTGGGGATTTGATGCTGTTTGTGGACCAAATAAAATCACAGGAGCATTTCATGACTTTAGTAATGCTGGAGATTCTAATCATTTTATGATGCAGTGGTTTGCCAAAGAATCTAAAAGTTATGTGTGGAACAAGCCTAGAAACTTGCCAGAATGGGCACAGGCTATTTTTAGTCCTAGTATGATTGCTGCCGGTAATGTTCGAGAAGGTGAAGAACTAGATTCTCTTTGTGACATTGCTCTTAAGAGCGTAGACTACTACTTAAAAAATGTAGGTGAAACGCAAGACTGGCCAAACGATTATCATATGGCACAGAATCGATATTGTTATTATCAGAAACAGAATCCTCATGTAATTAACAGTATGGTTGCTATGGGCGTTTCTGAGCAGGTTATGATTAAGTTTGTTAATGAGGTTTTATTTCCAGAAACTTTGAGCAGTAGTTTTGTATAAATATTAAACTATGAGAGCACGTGAATTTTTAAAACTAGTTGAGCAAGCAGCAGAATCTGACCCTTTGTATGGTTTAAAATTAGCCATTTCACACAAGATAAAAGATCTTCCTCCAACACCCGAAACAAAGAATTCTTTAGAGGATATTGAAGATATTTTATCTCACATTGAGTTAGGTGGAAGAAGGAAAGCTACTGTTACAAACTTTGATAGTTGGTCTGACGTTGATGTTAAAAAAGCTAAAGACCTTTTAGCAAAATACATTGTAAGTTTAGATTCTCCTGTTGCATACAAAAAGAGTATGATTGACCAGTGGCGTAACGGTGGGCTAATTGATACTAATTTATTATTAGCTGGATCTCATACTATTGATCAAATTGTGAAAGGCTATAGCTCTAACCCTGCTGTTAAAGAACTTGCAGACGATCTGTTACAAGTTGCTAGTCTAGGCAAGGGTAAAGGAGAATTCATGCTTAAAGTTCTCAGTCCTGTCATTACAGATCCTCCGGGTGGCAAAGGTGACATACTTGTTCAAGAAGTAGGAACCGTTGAAGTTAAAACTACTGACGGCGGCGCCGGTCGTTTTTATGATCGTCAAGTTAAAGCAGGGCCTAAATACTCTAGCTTATCAGCTCAGTTTGTTAAAAAATATGCAAAATATTTCGATGATCAGCAAACTCAACAACCTGTTGCACAGCAATCAGTTCCTAATGTTCAACCTGCTCCGGGAACTCCCGCGCCTACACTAACACCTGCAGGACAGCCAACAACAGAAGCAAAAGCTAAAGCACCTGTTGCTCCTAAACCATTCAAATTATCTAAAACTGGTCTAAACTTAGATCAGTTAGTCACTCTTTATAAAAAGGTTCCAACCGAGCTTAAATCGAGTTTTACTTCAGATTTAACTGATTTGCTTAGTGAAGTGTTTACACAAGCACCAGAATATTCAGGAGCAGTTGTAAATGCGATTGCAGCAGGAAATGCTGGAAAAGCTAAACAGTTATATGGTGTAGGGTGCCTAAACAACTACATGGCCTACAAGGAAGATGTTGGTATCTTATACATTGATTTGACTTCAAAACCAGCAACTTTTACTTTCTTTACGGATAATGCTAGTTTGAACAAGGGTGGACTCAGATTAAATATTGGAACGGTTTATCCAGTTTCGAGCAACGAACAATATGCGTTCCCGCAAACAAGTATCGTAAAAACTGGCCAAGAACAGCCTGGAATTTAAATATCTTCTCATAGATATAAATATTTTCCATACAGAGAGTTAAATACTCTTATATTATGGAAGCTCTATTTTTACTTCTACTATTACAAATTAAGCATTGGTATGCAGATTTTGTAGTCCAAACTTACATGCAGACTGTGAAGAAGGGAGTCTGGTTACATCCCTGTGGAATAAGTCATAGTCTAGATCATGTTTATTCTTCTTTAGCAGCACTTTTAATCTTTAGCATTTTTGTTCCTGTATCTGGATCTCTAATAATAGCAGTCTCTTTTGTCGAGGGCATCATACATTACATAATTGATTTTGTCAAAGTTAAGTATGGTTGTAAGGATAACACTAAGCCTTTGTTTTGGAATCAGTTTGGTCTTGATCAACTAGCACATCAAATTTGCTACTTGATAATCGCACTTATCATTCTTGTTTAACGTATAGTTTAATTCGCAAACTGGTAAATGTAAATAATTTTACACTACCGGGAGCGAATCAATGAAGAGATCATTATTAATTCTCTTATTGTCAACGACTACTGCGTTACACTCCGCAGAACTAGTCCATCAATTTAATAGTCCGAGTTTTAATGGCATCGGCTATTCTTCCCATGTCTTGACGATTTACACTCAAGAACTAAGCCGCAAACTTGCAATTGCTGCTGAAAAGAAGGCAGACCTGTTAAAACAAGAACAGGATGCAAAAAATACTACGATGGCCCAGTTTATTTCTAATTTAGAAAGCAGAGTTTATAACGAACTAGCAAGACAAATTACAGAGAAACTTTTTGAAGGAACAGGCCAACAAGCAGGCGGGAAGTTTGCATTTAATGGCGGCACTATAGAATATAAGAAAACAGGAACACTGTTAGAAGTTACCATTACTGACGAGAATGGAAATGTAACAACTATGACTGTGCCAATTGGCGACTTTGGATGGCTAGCGCCTGTAGGAGGTTAATGTGAAAAAATTACTATTAACTTTAACAGCAGCATTAGTCCTATCAGGGTGTGCAAGCGTTCATCATAGAAAAGGATTTGAAGAACCCGTTGCAACTAAACCGTATGTGAAACTAGAAGAAGCACTTAAAGAACCTGCCAATGGACAGATTCCTATTGCAGTCTATAGTTTCCGTGACATGACTGGGCAACGTAAAGCCAGTCAAACTATTGCTAGCCTAAGTTCAGCAGTTACACAAGGTGCCGATGCTTACCTTGTTAAGAGTCTGCAAGAAATAGGTGGTGGCAAATGGTTCAAAGTTCTCGAAAGAGGTGGACTAGATAACCTCATCAAAGAGCGTCAACTAATTCGTCAAATGAGAGAACTATATCAGGGCAAAGATGCACAACCTTTGCCGCCAATGTTGTTTGCTGGTATGATACTGGAAGGTGGAATTATCGGCTACGACAGCAACACCCTTAGCGGTGGAAGTGGAGCAAGGATACTTGGTATTGGCGCAACAACAGAGTATCGCCAAGACGAAGTTACTATCAGTCTTAGAGCAGTAAGTGTAGCAACTGGTGAGGTGTTAGTTGCTGTGAATGTTACTAAGACTGTAATTAGTTTCCAAGACAAGGCAGGAGTTCTTAAGTTTTACGAAGCAGGAACACAAGCTGTAGAATTGGAAGTAGGAGTTGCAACCAATGAGTCTATGAACAGAGCCGTCCAGTTGGCAATACATGGCGGTGTAGTTGAATTGATTCAAAGAGGTGCAGAAAAAGGACACTGGGATTACAAAAAGTAATCCAACTTAGGAGCGAACGATAATGTTCAATAAATTTAAATTAACACTACTTGCTGCACTATTTTTTACAGGGGCAGCATACGCAAACAATTCCGTTTACATCGAACAGGCAGGTAGTAGCAATACTGTGAGTATTACACAAGTAGGATCTACAAACCGTGTAGGAAATAGCGGACTAAACAATCAAAGTAAAATTACTGGATCTAACAACAGTCTAACTGTAACTCAAACAGGAGATGGTAACATCCTTGACTATACTGTTACAGGCAGTGGCAACACAGTTACAAAAACAGTAACAGGTGATACCAATCAAATTACCTTTACCTGTGGTGACGGCACAACTGCCTGCACTAATGTAACTAGCGCAATGACCATTAATGGAGAAAGTAATACTGTTACCAGCACAATCAAAGGAACTAATATTAGCAACACTTTGAATATTACTGGTGATAGTAATACAGTTACTCAAACTATTACTACAAACAACAGCACAAGCCTAATTAACATTCTAGGTGACAGTAATGCTTTCACTAGCGTGATGAGCGGAGCAAGTGCAGGTCTAGGCCATAGTTTAGTAGCCAGCGTAACAGGAACAAGCAATACTCACAGTGTCACACAAAGCGGCACAGTGAATACTACTGTTAATATTACAACAACTGGCAACAGTAATCAAGTAACTGTAACTACAGGTAACTGATGAAAGCTCTATGGTTATCAATTGTTTTACTTCTGCCCCTCAGTGCATTTGCTAATATTGGCAAAATAACTGAGGTGCAGGGCACTGCTATTGAAATCAAAAGAGGAAAACAAACTATCAAAGGAGCAACAGGCACAACAATTGAATCAAACGATTCTGTGTCTGTTGGTTCTAACACAAAACTAACAATAACTTTTGCAGACAATTCAACTGCAAAAATAACAGAAAACAGCAAGCTAGTCATAGATGACTTTGTCTATGACCCTAACGGAAAGAGCAAGAGTGCAATGCGTGTCACATTAGGCACAGTTCGAATGGCCAGCGGGGGCATTGCTAAACAAGATTCAAAAAATGTAAACATACAAACTCCTACGGCGGCTATTGCGGTCCGTGGAACAGATTTTGCTATGACAGTCAGTGAATTAGGTGAAAGCACTGTAGTTCTACTGCCTACATGTAAAGATGATCGAGATGCAACTCGAATCGAACTTCCTGGTAATTGTGTTTGTGGAGCAATTGATGTTCAATCGGGTGCAGGAAAAGTTAGCATGGACAGCCCATTCTATGCTACACATGTTGCTAATCCGCAAGAAGCACCATTGCCTCCTGTGCGTGTAGACCCACAGGTCATTAATGCTAGCGGCGAAGGTAACCTAAATAGACCACAGGCTATTGCTGTAGCTGTAGCAGAACAACAAGAAAAGAAAGAAGCTGCTAGAGATAACAGTCGAGCTAGTGCTGACGAACAACGAGCCGCAAAAGATAACAAAGAAGTAGTAGCTAAAAAGGCTACGGAAGAATCGCTATTATCTAAAAAAGACACTTCAACAGCACCTCCTGAAATTAAATCTACAGTAGTAGAAACTGCGGCAGTTAATCCTTGTGCCCCGTTTACTAGTTGTGGTAACGAAAAAGGATTTAATTGGTATCAGTATGACGATCCTCTTAAAGGTAATGTTATACATGTTCGTAGTCTTGAGGTATCAGATAACACAACCTACAACATTAGTGTAAACAGCACTGAAATACAACAGAGAATTGTAGGTAACGGAAGTAATGTAGTAACCATAAGGCAGACAAACTAATGAAACTGTGGCGTCTTATTGTCTTGAGTTTTTTATTAGTATGCGGATTAGCTAACGCACAATCTACCAACGGCTTAAATTATACAACTTATGTTCCTTCTGGTAGTCTAGCAAGTCCTAACAGAGATACACTAACGCCGCTGTCATCCGGAACAGTTCCTAACTTAAATTACAATTGGAACTATGTGTTAGACAGCGGCAGAAATGACGGAGTTGTGGTAAAGTTTACTGGTTTCTTTAAAGCTGAAGAAGCTGGAACATATACATTTGGAATAACAGGTGACGATGGAATTGAATTAATAATGAAAGGTCAAACTGTTATTACATATTGGGCTGACCAAGGACCAACATTAAGATCAGGCACTATTACGTTGGCTGCTGGAGAAATTGTTCCTATCACTGTTTGGTTTTATGAAAACGGTGGCGGAGCCACTATACAATTTTATCAACAGGTAAACGGCTCATGGAACATTGTTCCTACTACCAGTCTAGCTACAGCATCTACCTATTGGGGAGCTTCATCCTGTAATCCTTGCAGTCCTAACACAGATAATCCTAACCTAGGATTTGAAAGTGGAACTACACAGAACTGGACTATTAGTAACGGAACCGGCACAGAAAAAACTACAGGATGGAGCGATAACGGAGACGGAGTCAATACTACTAAAGGTATGACAAATTATCAACCTGGCGGAGGTAAGGCTTGGTCAGTTACACCTTACGGTCAATATATGATGGTAATACAAGCAGGCGGAGCAAGTCCTACGTTTGATGCTAGTATGACATCTCTAGGATTAACTGCTACAGAAGTTACTGCCATCAAAAACTATCTAACTGGGTTAGGTGGAAATTCTACACCTACAAATGCAAGCTGGGCTAAAAGAACTGTATTCCTCGAAACAGGAAAAACTTATGTAGTTGCTTGGCAGTATATGTCTACTGACTATGTGCCTTTTAATGATGGTAGTATGATGACTCTAAAACATATTACTGATGCTACAAAAATTCCTACATTAAACAACGAAGTAAAGCGTTATGCTTTATTAGGATTTACTAATCCAGGAACAGGAAACTATTCTACAGACAGCTACGGAAGCACAGGATGGCAATTAGCAACGATTACTGTGCCAGTTAGCGGAGATTATGTTTTAGGATTTGCTAGTTTTAATCTAGGTGATACTGCGTTAAGTCCTATCTTATTTGTAGACGACCTACAAGGAACTACTACACTAAACGGACAAACATTTGGCCCTATTCAACCTAACGCAGGATCTAGTGCTCCTGCTACTCCACCTCCTGGACCAAGTTGTCCTAATAATTCTACATGTTCTACAGCAGCATTTAACGCTAATACAGGATTTAATAATCGTGCAAATGTTTGGAGTCAACAAACAGGCAATCGTGTGATTATTGAACAGATTGGAAATTATAACGTTGCCATAGTTAATCAAAGTGGCAATAAGAATTATGTGGAAATAGATCTAACAGGGTCTAATAACGCCACAACAGTTACGCAATCTACTAATAGTGCAGCTACAGCAAATTACATTGAACTCTCAATCTCTGGTAACAACAATACCACTAGCCTAACACAGAACGGAACAGCTGGAACTAAAGGTATATACGCTACAGTAAACAGTGCAGCTAATAATCTAACAGTAAATCAAACGGGCACAGGTAACCACTATGCTGAAGTTAATCTCGCAGGCGGTGGTAAAACTGTAGATGTTACGCAAAGTGGCAGCGCAGGGCATATGGTCAAAATTGAGCTTACTGGCGGCGCTACCACCATTACTACTACACAACAAGGTAGCACACAGCAGTTCTACTCTATAACTCATAACTGTGCTCAAACTAGTTGTTCGGCCATAACTGTAACGCAAGGACAATAAATATTGTTTTAAAGGAGAGCACCATGCGTAAGTTTTTACTAGGTGTTCTACTCTTACCCGCATTGTCATTAGCACAGCCTGTAACCGTAGAAAAACCTGTAGTGTGTGATAAAACCGAAAAGGTTATTGAAACTCTGCAAAAAGGTCAGTATAAAGAAAATCCAACTTGGATTGGCTTTGACGAAAAGAGTCGTTATGCGCTATTTGCTAACGAAAAGACTCGAACTTGGACTTTAGTTCAATTCAATGAAACTATAGCCTGTATACTTGGAGTGGGTGAAGGTAGCAAATTAGTGTTCTCCGGACCGAAAGTTTAAGATGAAAAAAATATTACTAAATCCTTGGACAGCGTTAATCACGCTTTTTCTAATTTTAGCAGTAAGATTTTGGGATCCTAGTTTTGTAGAGTCAGTTAGGTTACGTTACTTTGATCAGTTAATTATTGGTCAACCTACAAAAGAAGTTCCTGTCCATACAGTAAACATAGATGAAGCATCCTTAGACAAATATGGACAATGGCCATTTCCTCGAGACATATATGGAGAAATAATAGCTGAACTGTATGAGCGTGACGCAGGGCTAGTTGTTTTTAATGTGATGATGCCCGAGAAAGATAGATTTGAACAAGACATCACACTGTCTTACTATCTTAACAAATATCCTGTAGTTTTACCTGCTGTAGCCAGCACCAAAAGCAAAAATAAAGATTTCAGTAGTCCTATGCAGATTGTAGGTCAAGATCCTCAAGGCAAGGTTGTCGAATATCCTGGATTGATTAGCAGTATTGAAGTTGTTAATCAAATGGCTGCAGGAGTAGGAATTGTCAATACATTTCCAGAGATAGACGGTGTTGTCCGCCGTATGCCTTTGGTTATTATTGCAGGAGATAATCTGCATCCTGCACTTAGCTTAGAAACAATTCGTGTTGCCGCTAACGACAAGATACAGGTCAAAATCAGCGACATGGGTGTAGAAGCACTACGCATACCTAGCGTAGGAAAATTTAACACAGATGACCTAAGCCGAATTTGGATTGATTGGGCAGCAAAGCCTAAAGAACATAGCCTAGCTAATCTTCCTAAAAGTTTTGACAACGGAATAGTTGTAGTAGGATTAAGTGCAGCAGGACTAGCTAACCCTATTGCTACAGCCAGCGGCGAAGTTTGGCCACACTATCTACAAGGAGCAGTTGTGGGCACTATGCTGAATGGTAGCACTATTCAAAGACCTGGATATGCAGATCAAGCAGAACTTGCTATACTGTTAGCCGCAGGTATAATTTTAATATTTTTAATGAGGTGGACCTATGCGGGAATTGGTGCGACTGTTATTATCATTGGCGGCGTTATTGCTGGTAGCATGTATGCTTACAGTAATTTCTTATTTCTATATGACGCAACTGCCCCAGCAGTTGGTTTAGGATTGGTCGCTTTGCATGCCTACATGGCGAAATTTGTAACTGAATTTTTACAGAAGCAACAGATTAAGAAACAGTTTAGTAGCTATCTGAGTCCTGACCTAGTTGCCAAGTTAGTTAAAGATCCTAGCTTGCTACGCCTAGGCGGCGAAGAAAAAGAACTTAGCATCATGTTCACTGACGTTCGTGGTTTTACTAGCATCTCAGAGCACTATGGTCGTGATGTGCAAGGTCTTACAAAGATCATGAACCGCTACATGACAGCAATGACTAAAAAGATTCTTGAAAATCACGGCACACTCGATAAGTATATCGGTGATGCACAGATGGCTTTTTGGAACGCACCATTAGATGAAACAAAGCACTGTAAAGACGCTGTAAAAGCAGCATTAGAAATGTTAGGTAGTTTAGATGAATTTAATAAAGAAATTGCAGCAGAAGGTATTCCAGCCTTTGGCATGGGTCTTGGTATTAACACTGGGGTTGTGGTTGTTGGCAATATGGGCAGTGAGCAACGCTTTGATTATACTTGCCTGGGGGATGCTGTCAATCTTGCATCCAGACTTGAAGGACAGTCTAAGAACTATGGTGTCAAAATTGTTTTGGGTCCCGTGACTGCCGAGCGCTTAGGCGATGAATACTTTACTCTAGAATTAGACTGTATTGCTGTTAAGGGTAAAAAAGAAGGTGTAACAATCTACACGGTATTCCGTAATCCTAATGCAGGAGCTATGCCAGAATGGTTAATGGCTAAAGATATGCATAACGATATGCTAAAACTTTACAGAATGCAAAAGTGGGATTCTGCTAAAGAATTAGTCAATGAACTAAAAGGAGAATTTGATGGGCATATGGACGAATACTACGAACTATGGATTGAGCGTATTGAAGAAATGCGTGGTCTTGGTCTTCCTAGTGACTGGGACGGCGTATTCAGAGCAACCTCCAAGTAAGCCATTTAAAGTTTGTCCTGAAGTTGTAACTGCTAAAGATACGCCCTGTCGTGTGCTTGGCCCTACGGCTGCTATAACTAATAGGATGGAAGTTCCTAATACGGATAAGAAAAAAATAAAAGAGTTAGAAGAAAAAATAAAAATTCTAGAACTTGAAAATTCTTCTTTAAGAGAAGAATTAGAAAGTAAACAACCATCAAAGGTTGATATCAACAAGCCTAGTGCAACTAGATCTATAAGGGGATAAACTATGTGGTGGTTTGATGAATTTGTTCGCCAGTGGATAACATTATATTACTGGCCTTATTTTGTTGCAGGAATAGCTGACGATGTTCAAGCTATTTTTAATCCTAAAACGTATAGTATATGTAGAGCTTAATCGTCGCCGGCTGCGTCTTTAACTTCTTGAGGTGTAGCTTTTCGACCTTTAGGGCCGCCAATGGGTTTATGTAATTCTTCATTTGCTTTCTTGGCAGCTTCTTCTTCCTTACGCTTCTTGAACGGATCTTGGTTAATATCTTGTTCAGCGATCATACGCTCTTTTTCAATAGTCTTGCCACGTAGCTGTAACACAGTTTCAACTTTTTGATTTAAACGAATTAGATCGTTATCAAGCATACGAATACGATCGATAAGAGCAATGAGTGTTCCGTTGGCTTGACCAATAACAGGTTTGATTACTGTGGTAACCCATTTCCAAACAAAATAGATAAAATAACCCATACCAGCTGCACTAATAATAGGAAAGCCGTATTTGCTGATCATTTCTGCAATATCCATTAGTCTCTCCTTTGATCGATTTGTTCTGCTCGACTAATACGATAATAGTCTGGTTGTAATCCTAGTGCATGACTGACTTTAACATCGATACGCTGTAGGTCGTTGGTCATAGTATCAACTCGGCTATCTAGTCCTTTGATAATACCAGCCATTCCATTTACACTGCTTGTAACGCCGTCAAGGATAAACTTTAAAGTTAAAAATACAAAGTAGCCTGCCGCTAATGCCGCGGCAATTGGAAAGCCAACGTCTGCTACGAGTTTTAAGAAATCCATCTTTTTCTCCAATTTTTAATATTTACACTTAATGGTAAAAGTTAAAAGTGAGTAGATAATTTAATTAAGGGGTTGTTTTGCCTATAAATATCTCGTATAATTAAGTTAGCATTTAATCTCCTATGGCAAGAAAACTCACAATTATTTTAAGAACATGTGGCCGTGTATTTGCACAACACGGCAACAGATACGTTAAAAAATCTAAACCAGAAATTATTAATACCTGCGTGAGCAGTCTTGTTGCCAGTATAAACAATGTAGTTGGACACGATGTTGAAATAATAGTCTTGGATGACCACAGTGACGCAGCCTGCATAGCAGATATTAAAAGAATACTAGCTCACTGCAACTTTCCGAATACCTTCATCGAGTCTGACGTAACTGGTAATGGGCCAACAATGGGTCGAGTCTATGAATTAGTAGAACAACGGGCTACTGACCTATGGTATCATGTAGAAGACGATTACCTACACTTTCCTACAGCAATACAGGATATGATTGACAGTGTAGATCAGTTTGAATCTAATACTGATAGATTAATTGCTATCAACCCCCACGATGACATTTGGCGCTACTTGCATGAGATTTACGAAAGCTATATCTTGCTAGGCCCACGTCGTCATTATAGGACTGTAAGGCATACAACATATACCTGTCTTGCTTCACGACAAATCTATGACAAGTATAGACAGCATTTTCAAGATGTTGTTACACTAACTACACAGCGAGCAGACTGGGTAGAAAATCGTAGTATTAATCTAGTATGGAACAAGCCGGATGTTATGCTTTTTAGTCCTATTCCTAGCTTGGCTCTACATTTAATGGACGAGTCAGGTAAGGACCCTTATATTGACTTTGATGCGTTTTGGAATAGTATTCCGGAGTTGTGGAAATGAAAGACATAACGCTGATCATTGTTGACAATGTCAATCACGACCTAGCAAAGTTTTCGATTGAAAAAACGCTGTCAACAATCCCTTGCAAGGAAGTTATAACGTTCAGTGATAGGCCTATCATAGAGGGTGCAAAATTTATTCCTATTAGGAAGAATATAAACCTTTATGACTACAGCGAAATAATGACCAAACACTTGTGGGCGCATGTAGAAACAGACTACGCAATTACAATCCAATGGGATGGAATGGCAGTTAACAAAGACCTATGGGATGACAACTTTTTAAACTACGATTATATCGGTGCGCTTTGGAAGTGGCCTATCTTCGGTCAAACAGTAGGCAATGGTGGATTTAGTCTTAGAACAAGAAAGCTGATTGAGGCACTCCGGGATACTAATGTAAAATTAGGAACAGAACTATCTGGCCAAAATGAAGATGTAGCTATCGCTGTAGAATACAGAGAGTTAATGAAAGAAAAATACGGGATTAAGTATGCTACTCCCGAAGTTGCTAGTAGGTTTGCAACAGAGAATGTCTGGTCTGGTCCTAGCTTTGGATTTCACGGTCTTTGGAACATTCCTAGATTTTTAACAAGAAATGAAATAAATTTTGTCATTGATCATATTCCACTTTATTACTGGAATGATCTAGACAAGACTCAACAATTGATCAATATTTTGGTAGAGCAAGACTTTGAAGATCTTGCTCACAAAGTATATAATTTAGCAACTAAAGATGACGAATGAATAGCTTTGACGTTTTTGATACCCTTATTGCTAGACGAACCATAACCACGCACCATGTGTGGAATGTTATGGCAAGAGAATTCGACTTGCCTAATTTTGCAAGTCAACGTCCTGCACCCGATGACGGAACTAAATCCTTTTTAGAGATCTATCAGGCATTAGTCTCTAACGGCTCTATACCTGCAGAACTAATGAAGCCTCTAATGGATAGAGAAATTGCTTTAGAGATTGAGCACAGTTATCCTATCCAGGAAAACATGGATAGAGTTTCTGATGGAGATATTCTTATTAGCGACATGTATTTGCCCGGCTCTGTTATACTACAAATGGTGAGAGCAGCAGGGCTTAATCGTCAGGTAACTATCTACCAAAGTAATGCAGACAAAGGTAAAGGCATTGTATGGCAGAAGCTTGCACTAAATCCTCCAAAATTACATCTCGGAGACAACGAGCATACTGACTTGCAGCAGCCAATCTCTTATGGAATCAATGCAGAGCTGTGCTCTCAATCCAAACCAAGTCAAGCTGAAGAATTTTTTCTAAACAATGATTTTGGAAATTTAGGATTCTTGGTTAGAGAAATAAGACTGCGAAACAGTAGCGTTGAAGCTAAAAATTATTTTGACCTATCATGTCAGGTTAATCTGCCCTTGATCTTTGTTATGCTTGAACAACTACATAGAAAGCACAAGGATAGACCTATTGTATTCTTAGGTAGAGATTGCCAATTAATGTGGCGCATCTATAACAGCTATTATGGAACTGCTTACTATCTACCCTTTTCAAGAAAGGTAGCTTATAATCAGCCTGAGCTAGCTGCAAGATATCTTAAGCTGCACACTCCAGACAACGGAATTTTAGTTGATATTTCAAGCACTGGGGAGACATGGACTTTTATGTCTAACTATGGTGACTTTGATTTTCAAACAGTAATTTATTCTGATGATATCGAACGTCCTTATCTGCCTTCTACTTTTAGCTATCTTACAAAGAATAGTGATTGCGGTCAAACAAATCTAGTTTTAGAAATAATGAATTGTGGTGATCACGGGCATCTAGATTCTTTAACTGAATTAGGAGATAAGTTAGTTCGAGCAAACTTTGCTGATACAGAGCTTCCTTTTGAAATTATAGAAGCAGTTCACTCTCCTATATATGATGCAGAAGAGCTTTCACAGATTTATAGAGCCGCTATCAGAGATGAATTAAATAGAAAATCTGATGAACAGATTAGAGAGATGTTTGTGGTTCTTTCATCTACAATATGCGCTCAACAAATTCTGCTAACTAATCTTAAAGAATTTCACAATAGCGAAACAAAGTATCACGAAGAAATTTTAGAGATTAGAAAAAATTTAAGGACGACAAATTAATGAATAAGACTATTAACCCCTTTGTTTATCAACGTATGTTAGAAGGGGACATGCCTAACTCAACTATCCCAGGTTGGCTGTGCGAATCGTATGCCCAAGCATATGAAGATGTAATTATCGAAAGTCTGCTTCGAGCATACCAACGTAAGGTCAATAGGCCAATTGGAATTACCTACATTGAGATTGGAGCAAATCATCCTGTATGCACAAACTCTACTTATTTGTGGCAAAGAAAGTATGGTGTAGCAGGAGTTCTTGTTGAAGCTAATCCAAAGTTAATTCCTACACTACAAAAGTTTAGACCTAGAGATCGTATTATCAACGCAGCAGCAACTGATCAAGATATTCCATCAGTAGATTTTTATGTAAGTCCTGACAACGAAATTTCTAGTCTTGACGAGCGTTTTGTTAATGCATGGAAGGATCTCGGAGTTCAAGAAAAGATCACAGTTCCTACTGTTAGAGTAAACACACTTCTAGAAATGACTGCTCAGGTTGAATTGGTTATTTTAATTGTTGATGTTGAAGGAATGGATCTACGTATTCTCAAGGATATCAATTTTGAAAAGTATCGTCCGTTTATTATTGAAGTAGAGCCTAGCGATGGCTTTGCTCCTGGAACAAGTAACGCTATGATCGACTTTCTAACTTCGAAGGGATATAAAATTGTAGGCGAGACTGATGTTAATCTAATTTTTCAGGATGATACTAAATGAAGTATATTACTAGAAGCATGTTTATTGAAAACAATTTAAACATACCTCTTAGTCAGTTAATTCTAAAGTGGCAAGATCAAACAGGTGAGTCTACATACTTTGGTGTTAAGGCTATTAAGAATCCGGGAGATGCTTGGGTCTATCAAGAAATTGTTACTGCAATGGAGCCAGATGTTATCGTTGAAATTGGAGTAAAGCATGGTGGCGGTGCCTTGATGCTTGCACACCTTTGCGACCTGCTAGGAAAAGGCCGTGTAATCGGTGTTGATATCACCTTAGACCTTGTTCACGAAAAGACCAAAGCACATCCTAGAATTACACTAGTTCAAAACGATGCAGTTGCAGCCTTTGAACAGGTTAAGTCAATGATCGGTCCTGACGACCGTGTGTTAGTAATTGAAGACAGTGCTCATACCTATCAGACTACCTTTGATGTGTTGAACACGTATTCTCCCTTGATTAGGATAGGTGACTACTTTATTGTTGAAGATAGTATCAACTATGACGGAGTATTTGCAAATCAAGACTTTGGAGTTGCAAGAGCAATTCAGGATTTTGTTGCACAAGGTGATTTTGTTTCTGATAGAAGCAAAGAGCCATATGTTATTACTTGGAATCCAAAAGGATTTTTGAGAAAGGTTAGATAATGAAGATTTACGATTGCTCTCTATTTAGAAATGAATTAGATTTATTAGAGCTACGACTACGCGAACTTTACGACCATGTAGACAAGTTTGTCATTGTTGAAGCAACGCATACATTCCAATGCGAACCTAAAGAGCTTGTTCTTAAAAATAATTGGGAACGTTTTGCACAATGGCACGACAAGATGATTCACGTCATTGTAGACGACATGCCTAACACAGGTGATGCATGGGCTAATGACTTCCACCAGCGAAACAGCATTGCTAGAGGTATTGTCGATGCAGACGATGACGATATCATTATCATCTGCGACGGCGACGAAATCCTACGTCCTGAAGTAATTGATGATATGCGTAACAATCCTAGAGACATCTACGGATTTAGAACTCCTTACTTTAATTTCAAGTTCAACTATATGCTAGTTGATAACCACGAAAGCTACTGTGTTTGGATCACAGCAGGCAAGAAAAAGTTTATTGGAAATCCTGAAGACTTCCGTGCAAGACGGTTCCAACTGACTACCTTAGGTTACGAATATGATGACGGCCGCGTAAAAATGTATGAACATGCCGGCTGGCACTTTACCTATATGGGCGATACAGAGTGGATTAAGACCAAGCTAAAGAGCTTTGCACACACTGAGCTAAACAAGCCAGAGGTGCTTGCACAAATTAACGTAGACGAAATGATGGAGCGTGGTGTAGGGTTTAATCCACTTGATACTAGGCCTTTTGTTAAGGTTGCATTAGATGATTACTTCCCTAGGACAATTTTAAAAAACAAAGACCTTTACAAAGGCTTTATCGTTGAAGGTAATTTAGATCCTATAAGCGAATATATTTAAGATAATTTATGGATCATTTTTTTAATAACATTGAAGGATGGTTTCAGTTCTTTGGAATTTACTCTAGAGTAGTCCAAGAAGCACAACCAGGAGCACACTTTGTAGAAGTGGGAGCATGGAAAGGCAAGAGTGCAGCATACATGGCTGTGGAAATTGCTAATAGCGGGAAACAAATCCAGTTTGACGTAGTCGATACTTGGAGAGGTTCTAATGAGCCTTTTCATCAACAAGATCCTTTTGTTCAAGCAGGAACACTATATGAGCATTTTTTAGATAATATGAAGCCTGTTGAAGGCTTCTACACACCAAAACGTATGACTAGCGTCGAAGCTGCAAATACCTATGCAGACGGTAGCTTAGATTTTGTTATGCTAGATGCAGGGCACGAATACGAAGATGTCAGGTCAGATATTTTAGCATGGTGGCCAAAAGTTAAAGTAGGTGGAATTATTGCAGGTGATGACTACCAAAATGACTTTCCGGGTGTTATGCAGGCTGTAAATGAGCTATTTCCGGGGTGCTATGCTGGAAATGGTTTTTGGGCAGTTAGAAAGCAATAAGATGAAAGAACTAACGATCATTTGGCAACGTGCTAGAAACAGTGTTTGGGAAGATGAATGGGTTGAATATCTGTTCAAGGACATTCCTCACAAGACTATTGAGAACCTAGACCATTCGTTGTTTATTGACAACAGTGTAATTGTGGATGCAATTTGTTGGGCTCCTTATCACAATGACTATATTAATACACTTTCTAGTAAAGGTTACAAGTTTGGTCTAGTCCACTTAACTGATGAAAGCACACAAGATGACATTTCTAGCTACGATAAATGCAGATTTGTCCTACGCAACTACTATCGCGGCCCTATGCCCGAACATGTTATGCACATTCCCTTAGGCTGGAACACAGGCTTTACAGACTATGTAGAGAACAAAGTTGCTGCCGCAAGACAATATGTATGGGCTTTCGTAGGTGCTCGCTGGGATCATAACAGAAATGAGATGGCCAGTGCTATGAACTCTGTTCCGGGCGGCAGTCTGTATGTAGCAGATCATACAGGACCTAGACTTGCTCCTGCCCAAATGGGACGCTTCTACAGTGAAGCAATCTTTGTTCCATGTCCTAGAGGTGCTATAATTATAGACAGCTTTCGTGTTACCGAAGCGCTCGAAGCTGGATGCATCCCTATTGTAGAACGAAGCGACTATTGGTTCAAGATGCATGGAAAAGATTTTCCTGCGATTCAGCTTGACAACTGGAGCCAGGCTCCTGCTATAATAAATGATCTTCTTAGCAACCAATCAAAGTTGGAAGCCCTCCGAATCCTGTGTAAGGCTTGGTGGGATGCTCATAAATACAACGTTAACAAAAAAGTTAACAATTTGGTGAGATCAACAATGACTTGAAAAGTGTGGCATTTTTGCCACAAATTCAGGGGTTGACAAGAGAGATAAATAAATATACAATAGATGCATGGTTAGGAAGTTTCCGCCGTCAACAAAAACTTTTTGCTCAAAATTGCAAATAGGGGTTGACACAGAGACTAAATAACTATACAATAGAGACATGCGTTAGGGAATGGTCCTTAACACATACAAAAGGAATAAAGAGAAAGCAAATGAAAACTGTGAACTTATTTAGACAACATATTGGAACAGCCAAACTGGCAGGCATGTTTGCCTCCTATTGGTCAGTCCAGGTTTGTGGTCTAAGTAATGATCGCACACCCGAGATTACCCAGGGGTCCGTGGAGGATCGTGTAGCGTAAAAGCAACACAAGATTATCCAAAGGACCCCAGGACTAAACATCCTGGGGTTTTTGTTTGTAGCAAGGAAATGATAGAAACAGAGATTAAACAGACACAGAAAGCAACTTGGCTAATGACGCATACGCTAACTCAAGAGCAACTCAAGAAATTGATTGCTGAAAAGTTTGCAAGGGCGGCAGTATACCGAGAAGCTGTTAGAAAGCGAGAGGCGCTATTAAAGCACCGTTAACATCGCAAAGTGTGAAGTAGACAGGTAACGAGGACCTGGGGGCGCACTTAAAACATGTCCCAAACGGGCGGCCTACCGGATGAAACTGTGGCGAGAACGCAGGAGTATAAATGGTAGCGTATTAAAGAGCATTCCGAGCGACAAAGGAAATGAGAGTGCTTTTTAATACACACATTCCTCATTCCGCCCCTGACGCGGTCTAAAAGCGTAGCGGGGAGTGTGTTACAAATTTTGCGGGCTGTTCCCTGTTGCCGGCTGTAACCCGGTAGGCATTGTTAAGTAGGGTGGTTGCCAAGTGGTTCGATTCCATCAGTCCGCACCAAATTTATCTGGGTGTAA
>JACCDW011047619.1_pt1 | contig 20584 bp, 22 predicted proteins | sample 7449781 | NCBI WGS metagenome assembly JACCDW01 (sample SAMN15323449, study PRJNA562643) | freshwater metagenome | isolation source: river surface water | place: USA:Blue River Watershed | collected 2017-08-18
GAAAAGAAAAAAGCTCGCGGAAAAATAAAAGAGACTCGTGAGATTCCTCCACTTCCCAAACCTCAATTGGTTTTGGCTCTTTCCATTTCCCGCTTTCCCGTGATGGATGCAGTTGTGGAGAAAGCCGTGGAAATGGGAGTGACACGAATTCAACCCTTCTTTTCCGAGTTCAGTTTTGTGCGCAAAAAGAATTCCCTGCCGGCTGGCAAAGTCGAGCGCTGGGAAAAAATTGTTTTGTCGGCCACTCAACAATCGGGTCGCGGCGAACTGATGAAAATCGAAGCTCCTTGTGATTTCGATGAGCTCCTGAAAATTTTTAACCAAAACTCCCGCCAAAAAGGTCTCTTTGCTTATGAAGGTGCGTCGACTTTGGGCATCAAAGAGCATCTGCGAAGCGAGAAGACGACTGACTTGGACGAGTATTGGGTTTTTGTTGGTTCCGAAGGGGGATTTTCCCCGACTGAAGTCGAGTCTTTTCGCTCCATTGGCCTGCAGCCTGTCACATTGGGAGAGCAAGTTCTCCGCGTTGAAACGGCTTGCATCGCTCTACTTGCCGTCCTAAAGTATGAATTTGGACACATGTCGGCAAATTTGGGGGAAGAGTCTCATGAATCAGTTCAATCCGATGCAAGCGGACGACGATGAATTCGAATTCAAGCCTTTGACGGAAGGACTTGGTTTCCATAAGAAGTCTCAGGAGAAAGCGACTCCAAAGACTCAAATGAAATTTCAAACTGAAAATCTGGATCTGACAATTGCTCCGCCACTTCCACGCAAAGGATTTGAGAACACTCAAAGTCTCAAGCGCCCTGCTGCCGGCAACACAACGACTGTTGATGACATTTTGAAAACTCTCAATGAGAAGCGCTCTGTTGATTTCGCCGAGAAGGCCAAAATCAATGAACCGGCGGCTCCTGTTTTCAAAACCACTGCTTGGGATCTCTCGGCCAGTCTCTTGGATGCGATGTTGATCACGGCGGCGACTTTGCTTTGCTTGATCATTCTTTTGGTTGTCACCAAAATCGATTTGTTCGCGAATCTCTACCATCCAGATGGCCAGGGCATGGTGTACATCAGCTTGGGCACTTTGGTTGCGGGTATCACTTGGATTTATCTCGTTGGTCACCGAGTTTTCTTGGGCTTCACTCCGGGTGAGTGGGTTTTTGATCAGAGACTTGGAAAACCAGAAGAGCTGGGCACGGCCAATTACGCTTTGAAGGCAATTGCCCGTTCGACTCTCGTGTTGCTGACAGGATTCGTGGTTTTCCCATTGATTTCTCTGTTCACCAATCGCGACCAATTGGGAAAAATGCTCGGTATCGAGCTGGTCAAGCGCGCTTAATTTTCAGCGCGCTTTTATTTTGAGGCGGGACCACAGTGGGCAAAGTTGTCAGCATTGATCAAATCTCTCAGAATCTCGCAGCTTCTCGTCAGAAAAAAATCGTTTTCACCAATGGCTGTTTTGATCTTCTGCATGTCGGACATGTCCGCTACTTGCAAGAAGCTCGCGCTCAAGGCGACCTGCTCGTTGTCGGAGTCAATTCCGACGCCAGCGTGAAACGCTTGAAGGGCCCGACTCGCCCGATTCAGAATGAATCCGATCGCGCTGAAATTCTCGCTGCTCTGGCAGCTGTTGATTTCGTGGTGATTTTCACCGAAGACACTCCAGCTCTTTTGATTGAAGCTGTCCGTCCGGATGTGCTGGTCAAAGGTGGCGACTGGAAGCCCGAGCAGATTGTCGGCAGTTCCTTTGTTCAATCCTACGGTGGTCAGGTCAAATCCCTGCAATTCGTGGATGGCAAATCCACCACCAGCCTCATTCAAAAATCCAAGTCCTAGTCTGCCTTTCTCTTTTTCCTTCACACTGCGCATCAAAACCTAAGCCAGCGCGCTCATTCAGCACTTTGATGCAGCAAGTGAAGGAAAAAGAGAAAGGCAGACCCGGCGGACCTAGAAGCGGAGGCCGAGTTTTGCGGAGTATGTGGATTGGCTGTAGCGGTCAATTTGCATGGCCAGGAACATTTTCGAAATGCGGACATTCACTCCGGCCACATAATGCGAGTCGCTGACCGTTTCCTGAGCGGACTCACCCGAGTCCGTCACTCCCGTCGCGCCACCCATGAAAGTCCCGCTGGTGCGAACCAAACCAAGTCCTGTGTACAAAGTCATATCCTGCACAGTGAAGCCCGCAACGAGATCTGTTCCCTGGGAAGTCGTCGAAATTTTATTTTGAAAATTCGTGCTGCTGCCAAACACAATCAAACTCAAATGCGCTGGCAAAAACTCGGATTGGTAAAATCCCCATCGCATTTGACCACCAAAATTGGAAATGGCTTCCGATTGAGTGAAAGGACTGACTTGAACGTAGAGATCCACATTGTTGTAGACCCCTTTCCCCAAAGTCAGAACGGAGTAAGCCGTCTCCCCTTGATTCGAGGCCTTCGCTCCCAAGCTCGCCAGATCGCCGGTCGGAATGACCTCCACGGTGTAGCCGATTTCCACTCCTGAATATCCACCTAGCGGATAGGGATTTCCCAAGAGTTTGGAGGACGCCGACAATCCAAGAATTTCGAGCGCCTTGATTCGATCCGTGGAATTGAGACCACCTGGAATTTCCAAAGTCGCTCCGGCCGCGAGCGGGAGCAAAAAGGCCATTAAAATTGAAGTCACGAAAAACGATTTCATCGTTTCATCAGAATGAAGTCTTTTGCGGAAAAAATCCAGACCTATGCGGCCTTCAAACCTTCAATCTTGGTTTTCAGGGCCTGGGCCTGGTTGGCCAAATCAGGATTCTTGGATTGAGTGGCCAAATGCTCCAGCACTGGCAAAAAGGAAAGAAGTTGAGTCGATGAAATTTGCGTGGCCGCTCCTGGACTGCGAATTTCCCGTCCGATCAAAGCGCTTCCAGCAGAGGAATTCTGCTGAGTTTGTTGTGCGTCCACCACTTTGGTTAAAATTTGCGTCGCCATTGTCACCGAACGAGAATCACTGGTCGCCATCACTTGTTTTAAGTACATCAACTTTGAAGCCTGGCCGTACTCCTTCAACGCCTCATAGATTTCAACTTGTGAGACGTCTTTGTATTGCGCCACTAAAATCATGAAAGATTCTGCCGAGGGCTGCTGCTTCAAAATAACCAAACCAATGCGGTGACGACTTTCCATGGAATCACTCAACAGCTCGCGAGAGATCATGTAAAAATCTCGGGCGTCGATTTCTCCGGCCTGAAAAGAAGCCACAAAATCAGATGCATTTTTCTCATTGGGTTGAGTTTTCAAGAGATCGCGCCACTGAGCGGCCGTCACTTTCAACTCGGACTCAACAGGTTCTGAATTGAAACCGTTTGCCGAATCTGAAAGAGTTTGCAAATTTCCCGCAGAGGCCACTCCCGAGGGAGATTGCGCCTTGGAGGTTTCCAAAGCTCGCAGGCGATTCTGATTGGCTTCATTGTTCATGCGAATCGCGAGCTCTGCTTTTCGACGAGCTTCCGCTTTCTTCTGTGCGGTTTTTCGAGCTTCTGCTTCCATTTTCTTTTTATTCGCCGCATTTTGAGCTTTGTATTTCGCTTCGGCTTCACGGCTGGCTTTGAGAGCCTTTTCATCCTGAGTCTGAGGAGTCACCGTCACAGTTTTGGCGTTGACGGGAGCGGTTGCACCCTCCACCGAGTGGATATTGCGAATCACTTGTCGTCCTGAAAGATCATACTGAGCTCGTAAGGAATTCGGTCGCAACATTTCATAAGATTGATCACCGGAACTGAAAAGACCCGCTTTCGTGGGTTTCATGATCAAACTCAATACGAAAAGCGACAGACCCGTGGCTGCAACCACAATCCAAACCGGCCAATGTCTGATCCATCCGCTTTCCATAAGTTCCTCTCTCCAGATAGCTATAGCAGGACCGATGCCAGCCAGGCTCAAAACAGAAGAGGTTTCAGCACTTTATTGTGAGTGGGGATTGACTGAGTGTCGAAACATTGGACGCCATTCTCAAAATGAGACAGCCCTCAAAGCAGGTATTTTTCCGGCTCTTCGAAGCACTGATGAAAGCGACGGCTCATAGCGGCCGCATGCACTCCGTCCATAAAGCGATGATCAAATGTGACTCCAATGCGGACAACGGGTCGGACTTCAACTCGGCCGTCGACGACCCAAGGTCGATCCTTGATCGCGCCGATGGTGAGAAGCAAAGGAACTTTTGTATAAGGAACCAAGGGCGCCCACGCTGTCTCCGCTCCCATTCCTCCGACATTGGTGATCATCACCGAGCCGAAAGGATCGCGAGGCATTCCCGCCCAGCGCATATCGATTCCCAAATCAAAATTGAGAAAGGAGCTGATTTTCAGAGCCCAATACATGAGGGACCAAGGCACCAGGCTGAGAGTGCGAATGGATTGAGTGAGCTCACCGACTCCGCCGGATTTGATCACTCGCGCTTTCCTCTCCAGATCCTCGGCGATTTGAGTGACTGTCAAAGTCTCCGCTTTGCGAACCACTTCGCCTGAGAGCAGGGCCTTGCCGACAGGGTCCGAAGGGTCACCGGGAATGTTCACTTGGTAAAAGAGATCGACATGCTTTCGCTGATAAATGCGACTGAAGCGAATCATGCCATTCATTTCCGGCCGCTCCTGCAAAATGATGGCAATCGCTTTGCCCACCAAATGCGAAATGGTGAGTTTAACAGGAGAGCTTTTCTGCAGATTTTCGAGATGCTTTAGAGCTTTGGAAACGTCAATTTCCAAGAGACCGTAGACAGAGGGATCAGCAGCCGTGTGCCAAGAGCCCATGGCAATTTTTCGGAAATGAGACCCGCCAGAAACTTTGACGAGTTCAGGTTTCACAACTCGCGGTCAGCCGGACGCTCTGGAAGACGGATGGCCACATCGAGACCATGCGACTGAGCTTTGATCGACTGATGAGGGTTTTGAACCACTCGCTGTTGGAGTTTAGAGAAAATCGGCTCACGGATCGCCAAATGATTGTCCTGAAGAACACACTGACGAGCGATCTTCTGGTTCACATTGATCACGATCGGAGCTTTCATATTAGCCGTCATTTGCGTTGGATCATCAGGGATCGTGATGATGCAGAACAAACGAGAGTTCTGAGTGTTTTGCAGTTTCAGAACTTCGAGATCGGCTTTGGCCAGTGAAATTTTGTAGTTTTCAGAGAAGAGTTCAGGCTCGAGAACCGGGAAAGCGATGGCTGGTTCATCACAGCTTTGCAACCAAGCAAAGATATCGTCATTTGGATCATCCAGAAGAACGAACTTTTTGAGATCAGCAAATCCGAGAATGCCTTCTGGAAACGTCAAAACGTCTTCTGATTGGAACTGGACCTGACCAAAACGAGTTGTCTGAATCACCAAAGATGAACTCACTGGACCCCCTACAGAATACAGGATGCACTTACCTATCAGACACAGCAAGACAAAAAAGAAGTTGGCGCTGGATGAAAAACTGGACCTAGGTTGGGAGATGGAGGCACAAATTGCGCGCCGCAGAACGTTGGCAAATGAAAAAAGCACAGCCGAGGGACTGTGCTTTTCAAAAATGAAAATCAGGATCTCTTAGGATTTCAGAAGCTTTGAAACAGAGCGAATTTTTTCAGGCTGAGCGCTAGCGGATTCTTTATTGGTATCTTGAATCGCCAAATACACTTCTTCGCGGTGAATTTTAGTCTCTTTGGGGGCTTCGATTCCGAGGCGAACTTGCTTGCCTTTGATTTGCACGACCCGAATTTTAATATGGTCGTCAATGGCGATGCTTTCACCTAACTTCCTTGTCAGTACGAGCATAGTTACTCCCTATGGCTTTAAAGCTTCCTACCCTTATGGTATCGGCAACTTTGAAGCGGAAGTTTAGCTAATATTTCTAGCGGAGAAAGTCAAGAAGGCTCATGTTGGTCACTTTGCTGGACGTTTCGAGAGTCGCTTTCAAAGTGCTGTCGGTCTTGTTCATATCGCTGACCACTTCGAAAAGATCCGCATCCTCGAGCTGGGAAGCAATCGCCTTGTTGTCCACAATGGCCTTCTGAAGGGAATCTTGAGCCGCGTTCAGAGATGACACTCGCGCTCCCACTTGGGCACGAGCGTTAATGATTTGGTTCAGAGCCTCGTCCATGGTGTCGATGGCCGTTTGGATTTCCTCTTTGTCGTTCACTTGCAGGGCAATTTCAAAGTCCTTGAGAGCCTGCAGAATATTGGTTCCCTGCTTCGAAGCTTCCGGTTTCGACTGAACTGCCTTTTCCTGGCTCGAACCCGAAGAGGCGGGTCCTCGCAAGCGGAAAGGCTCTTCTTTGGCGTCTTGATTGTGCTCGTAACGCTCATTTTCCTGGAACTTGTGCTTCTTTAATTGCTCCACGTCCCGGGGAACAGCCGCTGTCGGACGAGCAATTCCGTCATCGCCGAGCCCCTCACCCAGAAAAACTTTGTCCCCGGAAATGTTCATGGCGACAAAAGCATCTTTGTTGATCTGAAGCTTCATGTCGCCGTCGTCACCTTTGTACTCGCCGGAAATATCAAAAGGAGGAGTGGTGGTTCGGAATCCGCCGAAAATATACTTTTCCCCAAGCTTGCGATTTCCAATTTGCACAGCTTGCGAATAGAGCTGAGAAACTTCGGCAGCCACCGTGCGCCGAGTGTCGGCGCTGGCACCAGCATCATTGCCCTGTTGAATCGCCAATTCTTTGGCCCGCATCAAAGAATCCGTCAGCTCAGAGAGAGACTGATCCGTGAATTCCAGAAAAGATCTGGCGGAATTGATATTTTTAATGAACTGCTTGCTGCCCCGCTCTTCTGTCCGGGAAATGAGCACTCGAGCAGCGGCAGCGGGATCATCCGAAGGCTTGGTGATTCTTTTTTGTGTGGCGGCTTGATTCTGAAGTTCCGACATCTCGGAGCGATTCTTCGAGAGATTCTGAGTCGTCTGATTAAAAGCCATCTTATCCGTGACGCGCATTCAGATTACATCCTCTTCAGATTCAAGACAGTGTCGAACATCTCATCCGCTGTTTTGATCAAGCGAGCGGAGGCATCAAAAGCTCTTTGAAACTCGAGCATATTGGTTGTTTCTTCATCCAAAGAAACTCCACTGATGCTCTCCCGAATCGTGCTGAGCTGACTGACGATATTGCCCTGAGCCTCCCTCGACTTGATTGCCCTTTGAGCCAGAACACCCACTCGACCGACCTGAGTGTTGTAAAAATCATCGATCGTCGTTGTGTCGCCATCCATCACTTCTTTGTACTGAAGTTGAGAGATCACATTGGCCACTGTGTTGTCGCCAGGAGCTCCAGGCTTGGCAGCTGCGGCGACTTTGTTGACGTCATCCAAAATGGCCAAATTCATTTCGATATTTTTAGCTGCCCCCGAAATATCTTGAGAAAGCACGAAAAATGCCTGGCCTTGTTTTCCGGTTTTATCAAAACCTTCCATGTGGGCTCGATTCACTTCGTCCGCCAAACGGTAGGCCATGGTATCAATCTTATCTTTGAAATCCGGAATCACTTGGTCGCGCACATTCAATGCCCCACCTATCGATCCACCACGAATTCGATCCGTGATCCGGAATTCAGGCGTGCTTTCGTTGGGCTTGAAGAAAATTTCAGTCATTCCCTCAGGAGAAGTCTTGGTGTTGAGCTCATAGGCATCGAATCCGGAAACCAAAAGCGCGTTTCCAGCCGTGCGCACAGCCACCATGCCGTTGTTGCCTTCGGCATAAGAAATATCGATTTTTTCATTGATGTGCTTCAAAAGAACATCGCGACGATCGCGTTGGTCGTTGGCAGGGATTCCTTGCACTTCGACTTCGGCGATTTTTTCATTCAGTGAAGCCACTTCGCGAATCATTTTATTCACTTCGACGACTTCGTTTTTCACTCGCTCGTTCACATCTTCTTGAATAGCGCTCATCTGTTGGTCGACGCGTTTGAAATCTTTGACCAGAGCTTCACCAGCTTCTTTCACCATGGTGCGAGTGGTGAGACTTTCCGGATTCTGTGCCAATTCCCGAAAGCCATTGAAAAAGTCCGTCACATATTGATTGAGGCCTTTGTTCATTTGCTCGTTGAACACTTGTTCAACGCGAGTCAGAGCCGCTTCCCGACCCTGCAGCATTCCCATTTGGCCTTGCTCTCTTTGCAATTGTTTTTCGAGGAAAGGATTGTTGGTTCGAGTCACGGCCGAAGCCCGACTCCCCATTCCCATTTGATGGCGGCCTTCAACGATGGGCAGAGCCGATTGCATTTCCACGCGCTGGCGGGAGTAGCCTTCGGTCGTCTTATTCGCGATGTTGTGGGAAACCGTCTGAAGCGCCGTCTGACTGTTCATCATCGAGCGCTTGCCGATATCCATCATCGAGTGAATTTTAGCCATCGTTCCCCCAGGAGGCGCCTTTCTCTTTTTCCTTCACGCTGCGCGTGAAGGAAAAAGAGAAAGGCACTCCGCTACGCTTCTTTTCTGACGAAGTTGCCGGCTTTCTCCGGCCCCAGCTCCATTTTCCCTTGGCGAGCATAGGTCTTCTTGCCAGCCAAAGTTTCTTTGATATTTCCCAAAGCTCCATTCAATGCACTCAAGGCACTTTGTGCGTACTCTTCATTTTCTTTGTTCAATTGCGACACTCGGCTAACCACCATCTCGAGCATCGAGTGAATTGTGCGCAAGCGTTTCTCGGCTTCAGATGGATGCAGAGCTTTCGCCAGATCCAACAACCGGTGATTGAGAGTGTTGTCCAATCCCAATTGATGAGCGAACTCTTTCGCGTATCTCTCACGAGCCGCGTCTTGAGAGCGAATCTTGTACAGAAGCGCTTCTTTGTCCTTGTTGTTCTCATCAAGCTTCTGAATGTCAGCAGCGATGAGAAGTTCCTTCTCTTTGCGAGCCACTTCCAACAAAGAACGATAGAGCTTTGTCAGCTCTTCAAGATTGGCTACGAGTTTTTGATAAGATTTTTCTTGAGACGCGTCCATGCGACTCCTCCGCTAGAGTGTGAAATCAGTCAGACAATCAGCTCCACTGAAGCTCTTCGTCCACCATTTTGTCAGCAATATCCTTTGCTGAGACATTGTACTTGCCGTCATCGATCAATTTTTGCAAAGCCGCGACTTTGTCTTCCCGAATATCAGGAGCTGCCATCGCCACTTCTTTTGCTTTTTTCATTTGTTGAGCGCGTGGAGAAAGATCCACTTTGGTTGCTCCAATTTCCGTGTCCATCAAAGCTGAAGCCGCTTTGCTGTTGTTGGCATCTGCAGTTCCTGCTTTGCCTGTCTTGTCAGCTTTGCCCAGATCACTGGTATTCAGATTCTGACCGACTTTGTTGTGAGTAATTTTCATTGGAGCCTCCATGCTCGCCTGTCATGACTTGCGAATTTCCGAAAAAATCCGCGCCAGTGACGGCTTTTAGCTTTCAATCAGTGTATCATAGTGAGTCAGCGACATCTACATTCCAGAAGAAACTTTTTGCTTCTGGACTTAAGAGACCGAGCCTTTGTCCAGCCTGGATTTCCACACCTTCTCCCGGCTGAATGTTTTGCAAATTTTTCTCGACGCTTCCTCTAAAAACCATCTGGCTTCTGAGACCATTGTCGTGAGCAATGTCCAACAGACTTTCCTCTTGAGTGAGATTCTTGACTCCGAGCAAAGTTCCCGACCAAGGCGCTGACACTTCGCGGTCTTGCAGGGCCATTTTCTGCAAATCAAATTGCATATTTGTTTTCAAAGGTCTTGCCGGGTTGATTTGCGAATGCATTTTCAGAGGATTTTGCTGCAAGCTCTTTTCGTCGACCTTGATCGGCCCCTGCGGACGATCAACTGCCGGACGCAGCCCCATTTGCGGACCCAACTTTTCTAACAATTGTTTGTAGACCATGTCGCCGAAGCCAATGCCGCCACGGTCTCCCCACTTTTCGACATACTCTTGATCGAGCTGTTCGCGGAAAATCTTTTCGGCGTGATTGGCTGGCATGAATCCACCTTCACTCACCGTGGTTCGCATCTGCTTCATCATCTCGCGCAGAAATTGCTTTTCATACAGCTTGGCCACATCCCGAAGCTTTTGATCCATTTCTTCGGGAGTGGGTGCTTGGCGAAGATTACGACCGGCTTGAATCTTCATCGCCACCGGCTGCCTGCAGAATCGCGAGAATCTGCTGTTGTGTTTGAGTTGCTGAAGAGAGCAAAGCGCTGTCGCTCTCTTGAGAAAAAAATTGGGGAGTCGAGTCAGAGTTCAACGTGCGTCCTGCACTTGGTACTCTTTTGAACACTTGCGTGTTCGGAGCTAATCTCAGCTTCGGCCTATCTTCGCCAATCCTTGGCGTTTGCTGACCTATTGCCTCTGTTTCCTGCGAGAAACGAGATTTCTGCAACCGTCCTTGGTCCTCGATCTCTAACTCACCCTCCCCGCGCTTGAAGCCCATCCATAGACTGCAAGCGATTACTTTTAGTTTATTAAATTCTGTGTCAAACCCAAAATTCTTTTTCATAAAACTTCGAGTTCCCCGTGCAAAGCTCCAGCTGCCTTTATCGACTGAAGTATTGAAATCAGGTCTTTAGGTGTGACTCCGAGCTTGTTCAGGCCCTGGACTAAATCACCAACATTGACTCCAGAGTCCAAAACCATGACTTTCTCTTCGGCCGCATCCTTTGCAGGTTTGCCGTCCTTGCCCAGCACTTTCACTGACAAAGTTCCATGCGAGATTGCCACTTTTGAGATTTTCACTTTGTCACCGATGATCACTGTGCCTGTGCGTTCATTGATCACCACTCGCGCTTTCGAGTCAGGATTGATTTCAATTGCTTCAATTGTGGCAAGCAATTCAACGCCGCGATTTTCATAGGCATACGGAGTGACAATATCGATTGTTCCCGCATCTTTTGCCGTCGCGTACTGTCCACCCAATTCACGATTGATGGTCAGAATCGTGCGAGCGGCCGTGATGAAATCCGGATTGTGCAAAGTCAATCGGTACATTTTTCGAGAGGAGAAATCGGCACCCACATCTTTTTCAATGATGGCTCCATTGGGAACGCGGCCGACAGTGGTGAAAACATTTTTGCCTTCTCCACCGATCGAAATAGTCCCTTGCGCGACAGCAAAAATTTGCTCATTGGCGGCACGCAACGGAGTTTGCAACAATGTTCCACCTTCCAAAGAGGAAGCGTCTCCCAAAGCATTGACGGTGACATCCATCGGATTCCCCGCTTTGGCAAACGCAGGCAAATTGGCTGTGACAATAACGGCAGCCACGTTTTTACTCTCGACTTGCTGAGCGTCCAATTTGACTCCGAGTTTGTCGAGCATTCGCGCCAGCGACTTGCCTGTGAACTCGGATTTGCCATCGCCAGTGCCTTTCAGACCGACGACGATCCCGTAGCCGATCAATTGATTTTCACGAACACCGCGGATGCTGGAGATATCTTTCAAGCGCGCTGCCAGCGAAGTGGTCGCTGAAAGGAGAAGGAAAGTGGTGAGAATGATTTTTTTCATTGCTGGCTCCTGCGAATGCTGACCACATCAAACTGAGGATCTAAAATTTTATTCGAGCTGATGCCGTCGTCATTGTAGTCTTCTGGTCGCACCAAACCAGTGACAATCACTTTGTACTCACGCTTGCCGATCATGAAAGGCTGCGAGCCCTTGATGCGATAATTGCCATCAGCTTGCCGCTCCACAATTCTTGTCGGTACAGCGCCAATCTCCATCGGCTCATCTTTTTCTTTTTCAGCTTCGGCAGCGGGCGCTCTTTGTGGCTCGGCCTTGGGCGCAGTGCCTGAATTCTCCCCGACAGTGACTGGCACTGGAGGTTGCTTGGCTCTCAATTCTTCTTCTTCCAATTGCTTCAACAATTTCTTGATGACGCCCACTTTGGTTTCAATTTGCTTCTGGGCTGGGCCTTCGACTTTGACATTGAGCAAATCACCTTCGCGGCGCGATTTGTTTTGTGAGAACAAATAAGCACCTTGGCCTTCCATCACCCACATGCTGCCCGCTTGCGCTCCCAAATCAGATTCTTCTTCCATACGAGAACGAGTCATTTTGCGATAATTTCGGTTAGAAGGATTCAAAACTGTGGGTGTCTCCGAATAGCGAGTCGCTGGCTTGCCATCGATTTCCAAGACTTTTGGAGCCACAACTTCCTCTTGGCCGATGAGCTTATTCCAAGTTGAACAGCCCGTGTTCATCATACTGAGAACCACCATCAACAAGAACACAGCTTGAAAAAATACGCTCCTCTTCATCTTCACTCCTACTGAACTCGGACAGTGCCCTTATCAACCAGCACTCCGGAAAGCATTTTTAGAGTCTCAGTGCTTTTGACTTTGATCATGTCGCCCACACTGCCGGCCTCTTCGGCGGTGCCTGAGGACACAATTTCAAAAGTTTCCCCGCCCACCAAAATTTTCACCATTTGGCCCCGCTGAGCGGCCAATTCTTTTTTCAAATCACTGGAATAAATGGGCTGACCCACCGTCAAAGTGCGTGCGGCCACTTTGCCTGCCAGCTCTTCGCTGCGAACGAATCCGTCCTTGGCGAAACTGACATCAACTTTTTTCATTTCAAAATCACTCTGTGAAATCGGCTCTCCCGGGCGCAGCAGACGCTTCGCCACTGGCGCAATTTTGGAGAATGAAACTTGACCTGTGACCCAGTAAACATGGCGCCCCTGGGAAGTTGAAACGGCCAAGGGAATCAAAAAGCTTCCCGCTTTTTTGAGAGATTGCACTTCCAAACGGGTTTGCAGAATTTCTTCCCGCGATTTCAGTTCAGGAATATTCAAATCTTCAAATTCAATCAGGCATTCAGAGCAAATTTCACTGGCGCGAGCGGCAATTTCTCGCTTGATATCTCCGGCATACAAATAGTTTCTTTTGGCTGCCAAAGTGAAAGTCTCAGGAATTTTCAATGACAGTCTTTTGAGATCCTGAAACGACAGCTTTCTTCGCAAAGTCAGAGCCAGCTCTTCGCTTTGAAAGACATGCTCGCCCTCACTGGTTAGAGGATCAAAGACCACCAAATCGTAGATTTTGTTTTCCAGCTCTTTGTTGCCAATTTCTCCCTGAATCAAATTGCCCAAGCGAACGGGATCGCCCACTCGCACTGTGCTTTTCTCGGAGACTCGCAATTCAGCGCGATCGGCTCGAGCCCAAGAGAAAAAAAGAATGAATACCAGAAGAAACAAAAACTTCACGTCACTTACCTCAGATTGTTCACTGTTTGCAGCATCTGATCCGCAGCTTGCACAGCTTTCGAATTGGTTTCATAAAAACGCTGAGCTTGAATCATGTTCACCATCTCATCGACAATGTTCACGTTGCTGCCTTCCAGCTGCCCTTGCGCCAAGTAGCCGGTTCCTTGCAATCCCGGACGCGAAGTCACGGGCTGACCGCTGGCAGGAGTCTGCATGAACAGATTTTTTCCGGCTGAACGCAGACCGGCGGGATTCACAAAATTGACAATGTCGATCTGCCCGATGGTTTGCGGTTGCTCCGATCCACCCATGATGATTTTCACTTCGCCAGAGGGAGAAATTTCGACTCCGGCGGCATCTGGCGGAACAGCAATTTCCGGCTGCAATAAATTTCCATTCTTGTCAATCAAGCGACCCTGAGGATCGCGTTTAAAAGCTCCGTCGCGAGTGTAGGCCACTTGCCCGTCAGCTGTTTGAATTTGAAAAAATCCCGCGCCTTCAATTTGCAAATCAAAAGGGTTCTTGGTGACGATCGAGGAGCCGTGATTGAAGTCCTTTTGCACGGCTCCTGTTTTCACACCCAAGCCGACTTGCACGCCCGTCGGCGACATGGCGTTCATGCCGCTGGCCTGACCTGGCTCTTTTTGGGTTTGGTACATGAGATCTTCGAACTCAGCTCGCGATTTTTTGAATCCAGCCGTGGAAACGTTGGCCAAGTTATTGGAAATGACTTCCATATTGGTCTGCTGCGCTTCAAGTCCTGTGGCTGCTGTGTTGAGTGCTCTGATCATTTCCTATCCCCTTTACTTCACTGTTCCAACAACATTGATCAACTTGTCCGCCATCATGTCATAGGCCTGAATGGCTTTTTGAGTGCTCTCAAAAGTGCGAGTGGTTTGAATCATGTCTGTCATTTCCTGCACGATATTGACATTGCTTCCCTCAATGAAACCTTGCTTCAGAGAAGGATTGGCGACATTCACCACTTCCGGTTGGAAGTTCTTTTTGAATTCGTAATTGGAAGCACCGATTTTATTCAAAGATTCTTTGTTCGGCACATCCACCAAGGACAAACGACCCAGAAGATTTTCGCCATCAAAGACATCACCAGAGTCTGTGATGGAGACTTGCGATTGTCCCGAGACACGGATCACTCGACTTTCGGGATCTGTGCCCTCTGGCGCATTTCGCAAAACCGGATGACCATCCTTGGTCACCAATTGCCCATTGCCATCCAATTTGAAAGTGCCTAAACGAGTCAGACGAACTCCTTGAGGAGTGGCAATTTCAAAAAATCCCTGACCGTCAATAGCGACATCCATCGGATTGCCCGTGGCTCGAAGACTTCCTTGAGAAAAATTGGTAAAAGTGCCGGCCGAGTCCACGAAGCTTTTGTCACCACCTTGCATATCGTAAAAGCTTTCAATCGAAGCTGGAATGCGAGGAGCTTGAATCACTTCTGGTGGTTTTTCGTTGGCCGTTAAATACTCTTGAAAAATTTGTTGGTCTTTTTTGAATGAAGGAGTGTTCACGTTCGCCAAGTTATTGGAAATCGTATCCAGTCTTTGGGACTGGGCCATGGCTCCGCTCAATGCTGTGTATACGCCTTTGGTACTCATCCACCCCTCCACTGTTCCAACAAAAGCAACGCCTGTGCCGAGTTCGACTGGACTTGGCTTCGGTCCGGTTGCGCGCTTCAGGACTCGCGCCAAATCTTCCAGCAACCGATAAAGGCCCGCTGATCGAGATGACTCGACAAAAGCTCAGTCATTGGATTCGTCAAAGAAGTGTCTTCCCTGTCAAAATTTTATCTCTGATAATTTGAAAACATGAACTTGCGAAGACTCGTTCTCTCATTTTCTTTTTGTCTTGGATCGCTGGCCGCTCAAGCCAGTGTTCCGCCGACAACAAATGAATCACTCACTTTAAAAGAAAAGCTTCAGGCTCGAGTCAAAAGAGCTTCGGCTTCCAGCTCAGCCTCGGTCATTTTTGATTTGCCCGTGACCTACAATCACAAAGTGAGTTTTTGGATCACTCATTTCCAAGACAAAGGCAAAGCTTGGTTTCGTGACTGGCTCGAACGCTCCAGCAAATACATGCCTTTTATCCAACGCGAATTGAAAGCCGCAGGCCTGCCGCAGGATTTGGCTTTCATGGTGATGATTGAAAGTGGATTTATGCCCAATGCGATCAGCCATGCAGAAGCGGTCGGTCCCTGGCAGTTCATTTCGGCCACAGGACAACGTTATGGACTGAAACAAAACTGGTGGTTGGATGAAAGACGCGATTTCAAAAAGAGCACTTTGGCCGCCATTCGCTACTTGAAGGACCTGCACCGTGAATTCGGCTCTTGGTACCTGGTTGCTGCCAGTTACAATATGGGCGAGGGCGGTCTTCGCCGGCAGATTCAAAAATACAAGACGCGAGACTTTTGGGCACTTTCTCGCCTGGGCGCCCTGCCGCAGGAAACCGTCGATTATGTTCCCAAGATTCTGGCGGCCATGATGATTTCAAAATCGCCAAGCCTCTACGGATTTCGCGATCTCGCTCAATTTGAATCTTTGGATTACGATCTCGTCGTGGCCCCCGGTGGCACTGACCTGCAGGAGCTGGCCGACCGAATCGGAGTCACCGCGAAATCCCTGAAAGATCTCAATGCCGAATTGGTTTTGGGCTATGTGCCTTCACAGGTCAGCCGATACACCATTCGAGTTCCCAAAGGCTCGGTTGCTGTGGTGAGTGAGCACTTGAAAAAGTGACCTTCTCGCATCAAGATGCATCTATGTCTCAGAAGCCCAAATTGATTGTGCAAAAATATGGCGGAGCCACACTGGCCGACCCTCAAAAAGTGAAGTCGGTCGCTTCTCGTCTGGCCGAGCTTTCCAAAGAGGGCACCAAAGTGGTGGCTGTGGTTTCGGCCATGGGAAAAACCACCAATCAACTGATCGAGCTGGCCAATCAAGTTTCCAACCGCCCGAACCGCCGCGAATTGGATATGCTTCTGACTACGGGCGAGAGAATCAGCATGGCCTTGGTGAGCATGGCCTTGCAGGATCAAGGATGTGCGGCGATCAGCTTCACTGGCAGCCAGGCCGGAATTCTCACCGATCATTCGCATGTGAATGCTTTTATCGAAGACGTCAAAGCTCACCGAGTGGAAGAAGCTTTGAATGAAAACAAAGTGGTGGTTCTCGCTGGTTTTCAAGGAGTGTCTCCGAAGACCAAAGAAATCACCACTCTCGGCCGAGGCGGCTCGGACACCACCGCGGTGGCCATGGCGGCTTTTCTCAAAGCCGACCACTGTGAAATTCTCAAAGATGTCTCGGCTGTTTTTTCGGCCGATCCGCATTTGGTGGCGGAAGCCAAAGAATTGCACGAACTGAATTATGATCAACTTTTGGAAATGACTTTTTGGGGCGCCAAAGTTCTCCACTACCGAAGTGTGGAACTGGCGAAACAAAAAAATATTCTTCTGTATATCGGACCCGCCGCTCACAAATCCAAAGTCGGCACTTGGGTGCGAGAAGGAAAATCCATGTTTGAATCGGCAAAAATTCTCGGCATCAATTCGCACGAATCTGTGCTCGAACTGATTTCCAATTTGTCTTCCGCAGCGGAAGCTCTGAATCAAATGAAAGCATTCTTTGATTCGAAGGAAATTGCCTTCCCGCAAATTTTGCAAGTCGTGCAGCGACCCGACGGCCTTTCCATTTTCATCACCGGCCCTCAGGAAATTCTCACGGCGATTGAAAAAGAAACAACTCAGTCGGCAAATTTGAGTTTAGGGAAAGCCAAGTTTTCGAGCGTCACGGCGACTTGCACGGGCAGCACTTCTCCCGAAGTGATTCAGAAAGTTCTGCACTCTTTGGAAAAGGCGGGAATTCGCGCTCACACGACTTTGCAGTCCCCCATGAGCACGACGGTGATCATTGAACGTTCACAAAGGGAAAAAGCGATTCAGCAAATGCATGCTTTGATTTGAAATCAAGGAAGCAAACTGGGAGCTACGAGAAAGTAGCGAGCTCGGATTTTGCTCCAAATGTCCGAATTGGGACCCGTGATTCCATCGGGACCTGAAATTCCGGCGAGAGCTCTCGACGGATCCATTTTCCCACCTGGCAAAAACTGTTTGAGATCGACGGGACGGCCATTGACCATTCCGCGCTGGCTGTAAGAAGGCATTCCACCGCCGCCTGCGCCAGAGCCGCCGCCGGAATATCCAGTTCCACCGCCACGACCGAAGCCATAACCACCAATGATTTTTGTGTTGATCCCGGAGCCGCCGCCTCCGCTGCCACCCTGGCCAGATCCGCCGCCGCCCGATCCACCACCGCCATCAATATTGGCACGACCTCCGCCATAACCACGTCCACCCGACGGACCCCCATCTTGTGAGAGGTTCGGATCACCGCCCGATCCAATCGATCCGGGGAATCCCGAGCCATCGAGTTCGGTGCCAAAAGGTCCACCGATTTTTCCGTCAGCCGAAGCTCCAGAACCACCCGCCCCTGAGCGGCCTCGGCCATTCATTCCAGCCGCAAAGTTGTTGTTGCCCGAAGCCGACCCACAGCGCGGATCGGAAGGATTGCTCATGCAAATGCAGACGGTGTTATTGGCGGCAAAAGTCGGATTCGAACAGTTTTGCGCCATTTTAGCTTTGCACTCGGGAGTGTTTGGATTTTTCAAACAAGCTTGATCCAAACCACCGACGGCATTTCCACACTGCTGAGACTTGAATTGCTCCAAGGTCAAATAGCTGCCGACATTTTCAGTGGCGGTTCGAATGTTTTCAGAAAGCGAAGCGCATTTCACTCGAGCTTCTTTGATTTCTTTCGACGCCAAACCCACTTGCGCTTCCGTCACTCCCGAAGCATAGCCACCCGGAAGGGCCAGCATTCGAGCAATTTGATCCACCTCTTGCAATGAAGCATCACAGGCAGAAGAACAGCTTGCATACCCTGCAGAACAATAGGCTGAATAGGCTGCAACCGCTCCATTCATGGTCGATGCGAAAGTTCCCATTTGCGAGCACAGGGCCGCAATGCTGGAAGCAGCGCCCATATTGATTTGGTTTTTCAATTGATTGCCCATGGCCATGGCCTGTCTCACATTCGAATTTTGCGAAATATCGCAATTCATCGTGGCTTGCACCGTCGCCTCTTTGCACGAACTGACTGCCATTTCCAATTGTCCAGAACTGATTGTGTTGGCTGGAGTCGGACTTGAAACCGCCGTCGGAGCGACTGTGGGTGGAGGTGACTCGGTCATGGACTGTGGCGACATTTCACCAGCGCAAACGACATTGCCGTTTTCATCGATGTAAAAAGAGACTTGCTTTTGATCGCATCGGGCTTTTTGAACTTGCTGGGCCGCTGATAAAAAAGCCAAAGACATCTGAGGAATTGTGGCAATTAACAAAATTGTCAGAATCGAAGTCAGTTTCGCCACGCACTCCCCCTCAGCATTTTATCGGCGAAAGGCCTGATTTGTTTGAGTGTTTAAGAGGAGATTCTCAAAATGAGACAACCCGCTGCCCAAAGCCTTTTCATCTCCCAAACAACTGGCTAAAGTCAGCGCACTCAAACCTTTTCAGGAGCACCTGATGTCCGCCAAAACCTTTTTCGAATTCAAAGTTCTCAATTCGTCTGGACAGGAAACAGAACTGAGCCAGTACAAAGGCAAAGTTGTCTTGGTCGTCAATGTCGCCAGCAAATGCGGCTTCACTCCGCAATATGATGGCCTGGAAGCTCTTTACAAAAAATATCAAGATCGCGGCCTCGTGGTCATGGGCTTTCCCAGCAACCAGTTCGGAGCCCAGGAACCCGGAAGCAATGATGAAATTCAGCAATTCTGTCGCATGAACTACGGAGTCACATTCCCCGTCATGGGAAAAGTCGACGTCAACGGCGACAAGGCCACTCCGGTTTATACTTTTTTGAAAGAATCAGCGCCTGGTCTATTGAACACCGAAGCCATCAAATGGAATTTCACCAAATTTCTGATCAGCAAAGATGGAAAAGTTCTCCACCGTTACGCTCCCCAAACAGAGCCCAAAGACATTGCGGCTGATATCGAAAAGGCCTTGTCATGAATTTGCCAGCCTGGGATTTGGAATCCGAATATCCATCACTGACTTCCAGCGAATTTTTAGCTGACGAAAGTCGCTTTGCCGCTCTGACTAGCGAATTGAGTGAGCGCACGGAAGGCTTGCGTCCGCAACTCAATGCTCCTGCAAGTCCTCAAACCATCGAAGCTCTGCAAAAAATCCTGCTTCTCAATCTCGAAGCTGGCACATTGATTTGGAATTTGATGACTTACATCAGCTGCATCCGCTCAACAGATGCCAAAAACGAAGAAGCCAAATCCAAACAGTCACAACTGCAGTCTTTGAATTCCCAGTACAATCAGACTTTCAAGCCCATTCATCTTTTTTTGAGCACTTGCGAAGATTCAGTGATTGATAAAGTTCTTCTACATCCTGAGTTGAAAGGCTCTGTTTTCACTTGGTCTCAGGAGAGAAAATTAAAAGACACTCTGCTTTCTGAAAAAGAAGAAAAAATGCTGGCGGCCTTGCAGACGGACGGCTTTGATTCTTGGGGACAGCTCTACAATTCTCTGAGCGGAACCATGCGAGTCACTGTCGAACTCAATGGCCAAAAACAAGAAATGGGATTGGCGCAAGCTTCTGGGATGACTCGAAATGCGGATGAGAGTGAACGGAAAGCCGCTTGGATGGGAATTCAAAAAGCCTGGAAAGAGAACGAAGAATCTGCAGCCGCCATTCTCAATTCTTTGGCCGGCTGGAGATTGGAAACCTACCAGAAACGCTCGCACCAACAGCACGTGGATTTTATGACTTTCCCACTGGCTCAAAGCCGCATTCAGAAGGAAACCCTGAATGCCATGATGACGGCAGTTGAGAACAATAAAAAAGACATTCAAAAAGCTGCTTTGCTGATGGCCAAAATGCTCGGCAAAATTAAATTGGATCCTTGGGACACACTCGCCCCCGCTCCCATCCCAAGAGCTTCGTCAGCCACGGATTTTGAAACGGGCCTCGCTCAAATCCGCAGCGCTTTTGCCGGAGTTCACTCGGAGTTTGGTGAGTTTGTCGATTTGATGTCTCGCAATCGCTGGATCGAAGCGCGAGTCCTTCCCAACAAATCGAACGGCGCTTACTGCACGGGCTTCGTCAAATCCCGCACGCCGCGAGTTTTCCAAACCTACCTGGGATCCAACAAAGATATTTCGACTTTGGCTCACGAGTTGGGTGACGCTTACCACTCATGGGTGATGCGCGATTTGCCTTTGGATGAACAGGATTACCCAATGACCTTGGCTGAAACCGCCAGCATTTTTGCGGAAACAGTTTTAAGTGATGTGATGCTGGAAAAAGCACA
>JACCDW010149422.1_pt1 | contig 20567 bp, 17 predicted proteins | sample 7449781 | NCBI WGS metagenome assembly JACCDW01 (sample SAMN15323449, study PRJNA562643) | freshwater metagenome | isolation source: river surface water | place: USA:Blue River Watershed | collected 2017-08-18
CACAACGCCCGCCTCTTGCGGGCGTTTTAATTTCAAAGCCACACACCTTGATGGACGCCGCCAGCCTCTTCGTACAAGCCCTCAACGGGTTGGCCGCTGCCTCGTCTTTGTTCTTGGTGGCGGCGGGTTTGTCGCTCATCTTTGGCGTGACGCGCATCGTCAACTTTGCGCATGGCTCGTTCTTCATGCTGGGTGTGTATGTGGCGTACTCACTTGTGTCGCATGCTGCACCGTCTGTATCGGCCGCTTTAAGCGTGGTGCTGGGTGACGCTGCCGGTCAAACCACTGCCTACTTTTTCATGTTGTTGTGCGCGGCGCTCGTCACCGGCCTGTTGGGCGCGTTGGTGGAAGTTCTGTTGCTGCGCCGCATTTACAAAGCACCTGAGTTGTTTCAGTTGCTCGCCACCTTTGCCTTGGTGCTCGTCATTCAAGACGGCGCGTTGTGGCTGTGGGGCGCAGAAGATTTGCTGGGCCCACGCGCACCGGGGCTGAGTGGTGCAGTCGATATTGCGGGTCGGCGATTTCCCACCTATGACTTGTTTTTGATCGCCATTGGCCCACTGGTGTTGGGGGTGTTGTGGTGGTGCTTGCAGCGCACGCGCTTTGGTGTGTTGGTACGCGCTGCCACGCAAGACCGCGAAATGTTGGGCGCTTTGGGCGTCAACCCACGCCACTTGTTTACCGCTGTGTTTGCGCTGGGCTGCGCCTTGGCAGGCTTGGGCGGCGCACTGCAACTGCCACGCGAGCCTGCGCATTTGGGGCTGGACATGGCCACCATTGGCGATGCGTTTGTGGTCGTCGTCGTGGGCGGCATGGGTTCTATCCCCGGCGCATTTGTGGCGGCTTTGTTGATTGCTGAAATCAAAGCACTGTGCATTGCGGTGGGCACAGTAGACATTTTGGGCGTGTCGTTTGCGTTTTCCAAACTCACGCTTGTGGCCGAATTTTTGGTGATGGCTGCGGTGTTGATGGTGAGGCCTTGGGGCTTGCTGGGCAAGCCACAGAGTGCGCCGCGCATCAGCACCGAACAAGAAGAGCCGTTTGTATTGGGCAATGTTCGCTCGCAGTGGGTGTGGTTGTGCATCGGTGCGGCCTTGTTGGCAATCCCGTTGTTCACCAGTGACTCGCCCTACACCTTGGTGTTGGGCATTGACTTGTTAATCGCCGCATTATTTGCCGCCAGCTTGCACTTCATCATGGGGCCAGCAGGCATGCATTCGTTTGGCCACGCGGCTTACTTTGGCGTGGGTGCGTATGCGGCTGCGTTGCTGGTATTGCGTGCGGGTGTGCCTAGCGAAGCGGCGTTATTGTTGGCCCCACTCGTCAGCGCCTTAGTGGCCGCGCCTATTGCTTGGTTTGCGGTGCGCTTGTCGGGCGTGTACTTGGCCATGCTGACTTTGGCATTTGCACAAATTGTGTGGTCCATCTGTTTTCAGTGGGACGACTTCACGGGTGGCAGCAATGGCATCACGGGTGTATGGCCTAGCGAATGGTTGCAAGACAGGGCCGCTTATTACTGGCTCACTCTTGTGTTGGTTGCATTCAGCGTGATGGCGCTGCGCCGTGTGTTGATGTCGCCTCTCGGCTATGCACTGCGCGCAAGCCGCGACTCGGTGGGTCGCGCTGAAGCCATGGGCCTGAATGTGGCGCGTGTGCAGTGGCTGGGCTTTGTGGTGGCCGCTGGCTTTGCGGGTTTGGCGGGTGCGTTATTTGCGTTCTCGAAAGGCAGCATCTCTCCTGATGTGTTGGGCGTGAGCAAGTCAGTCGATGGTTTGGTCATGGTCATGTTGGGCGGTGTGCACACGCTCGTCGGACCTCTGGTGGGTGCTGTGACCTTCACCGCGCTGCAAGACAGCTTGGCCCGCAGCACCGACTACTGGCGCGCCGTGTTGGGTGCAAGCATGTTGCTGCTGGTGCTGGTATTTCCTCAAGGCATTGCGGGCTCGGTGCAGGCGCTGTGGTTACGCATACGCAGCGCACACGCCACAAATGAGAGAGGTGCGTCATGACTGCACACGCACTTCACACAGCAGCGCAAACCAGCACACAAAGGTGATGCATTGTTAAACGTTCAACATTTGCACAAAGCGTTCGGCGGCAACCGTGCTGTGAACGATGTGTCGTTCAATTTGCAGCCGGGCGAACTGCTGGCCCTCATCGGACCCAACGGTGCAGGCAAATCCACCACCTTCAATTTGGTCAACGGCCAGCTCGCGCCTGACAGTGGCAGTATCACCCTAGATGGCGTGTCGTTACTAGGTCGAAAACCCCATGAGCTGTGGCACATGGGTGTGAGCCGCACGTTTCAAATGGCACAAACCTTTGGCTCGCTCACTGTGGCTGAGAACGTGCAAATGGCATTGCTTTCGGCCGATGGCAAAGCGCTCACGCCTTGGCGACATGCCACGCACTACCGCCATGCGGATGCACTGCAGTTACTCGAACAAGTTCAGCTAGACACACAAGCCAACCGCCCTTGCAGCGCGCTCGCCTATGGCGATGTGAAACGCCTTGAGCTGGCAATGGCTTTGGCCAACGAACCGCGGTTGCTATTGATGGACGAACCCACCGCAGGCATGGCGCCCGACGAACGCCACGCATTGATGGCACTCACGCGCAACTTGGTCAACCAACGCGGCGTGGCCGTGCTGTTCACCGAGCACAGCATGGACGTGGTGTTTGAACACGCCGACCGCGTGCTGGTGATGGCGCGTGGCGCACTCATCGCACAAGGTACACCCGCGCAGGTGCAAGAGGCCCCGCAGGTGCAGGCGGTGTACTTTGGCAGTGGAAAAACATTTGGCGGTTCGAGTACGCCTGCGGCTTCACCCACCACAGGCGAGCAACCATGACGCAGTCATCCACACACATCGCATCTAACGTCGACACAGCACTGCTCGATGTACATGGCTTGAACGCTTGGTACGGCGCAGCGCAAGTGTTGTTCAACGCACAACTGCATGTGCAGCGCGGTGAAGTGGTGGCGCTCATTGGGCGGAACGGTGCAGGCAAATCGAGCACGCTCAAAGCCATCATGGGCCTCATGCCGCGACGCACTGGTAGCCTGGTGTTTGCAGGGTATGACATCTCCAACGCAGAACCCTACCAGGCCGCACGTTTAGGCCTAGGCTATGTGCCAGAAGACCGCCGCATCTTCACCGACCTGACGGTGCTGGAGAACTTGCAACTTGGTGTGCAGGCGGCTCGTCGCTTGGCAGATGGCAACACTGCACCGCGATGGTCACTCGAAAAAATCTTTGCGCTGTTCCCCAACTTGGCAGACATGCAGCAACGCCCTGCCAGCCACATGAGTGGTGGTGAGCAACAAATGCTCACCGTCGCACGCACCCTCATGGGCAATCCGTTGATGGTGTTGCTGGATGAACCATCCGAAGGCGTCGCCCCCGTCATCGTGGAGCAAATGGGTGAGATGATTTTGGCGCTAAAGCGCCAAGGTGTGAGCGTGTTGTTGTCTGAGCAAAACACGCACTTCGCACAGTGGGTGAGTGACCGCAGTTACACGCTGGACCGTGGTGTACTCACGGCCTAAACGTTAAATCGCTTGCGGCCCCGCCTTGCCGTTTTTCACAACATAACTCGCCTGCGTCTTCAGCCCCGCTTCACTGCCTGCCGGAAACTTGGTAGTTCTGAAATCGCAGCGCACTTCTTTGGGTGTGACGGTGATTAGGCTGTAGCCACGCTCGTCTGAGCGGTAGTGCAACAAGTCGACGTTGCTCTCGCGAATCACAGCAGCAGGTTTGTCGCCCAAGCCGCGCGAGGTGATGGAGGTGGTCACGAACTCGCTGGCCACGATGGGTGACTGCGGGTTATTGGGGTCAAGCCGCAAGTTGGCGGCCACGTTGCAATGCACATCACCACCCAAGGTGACCACGTTGTTCAGCTTGGCATCGACCACGGTTTGCAGGAAACGCTTGCGTGCTTCTGGGTAGCCGTCCCACGCGTCGTTCCAATAGCTTCGCCCCACAGGCGTAGGCACGCTGGTGGAGCTGATTTGCGTGGCTTGTGCCACCAGCTTCCATTGGCGTTTGGAGTGGCTTAAACTTTCGGTGAACCAACGCTCTTGCTCGGCACCCAACATGCTGCGTGTAGGGTCTGCCAGCTCATCACACTGCACAACCATGCGGCCGCCGCCACGCACAGGGTCACGACACGCTTGTGCGCTGCGGTATTGGCGGCAATCCAGCGTCCACACATCGGCCAAGTTACCCCAGCTGAGTTGGTCGTACAAACGCATGTTGGCGGGGTTGTTGGCATCAGGCTCGAGCAACACGGGCTGATGTTCAAAGTACGCTTGGTACGCCGCCGCACGACGCAGCAACACTTGCTTAGGGTCTGTGTGTTGGCGATCTTGGTCATTGGCGTAATCGTTGACCACCTCGTGGTCATCCCACATCAGCACCCATGGATGGGCAGCGTGGGCGGCTTGCAACATGGGGTCACGTTTGTATTGCTCGTAGCGCTCGCGGTATTGCGCTAGTGTCTTAGGTTCTTCGCCGTTGTGTTTGCGAATGGCGTATTGCGGGTTGCTGCTCTCATAGATGTAGTCACCCATGAACAACACAAAGTCGAGTTTTTCTTTGGCAATCTCTGCGTGCGCAATGTATTGGCCTTGCTCATAGTGTTGGCACGATGACAACGCCACGCGTAGCTCGCGCGCATCCGCATTCAATGCAGGCGCTGTGCGTGTGTGGCCTACGGTGCTGTGTGCGTTGCCTTGGGTGAAGCGGTACCAGTAGTCTGTGCTGGGTTGCAAGTTTTGTAGATGCACGTGCACGCTGTGCGCGCGTGCTTCGTTGGTGATGGCGTCGGTTTTTTGTACGCGGCGTTTGAGTGCGGCATCGGCAAACACTTCCACATTCACGCGCAGCGCATCTGCGCCGGTTGCGCGGTCTTCCTCGCTGAACAACAAACGCGTCCACAAAACCATCGAATCTGCACGTGGTCGACCACTGGCTACACCCAAGGCAAATGGGTTGGCGTGCCAAACGCGAGGTTTGTCTGCAGGTGCACCAACGGCGCTCAGCCAAGGTGCCAGCGCCAAAGCGATGGCGCTATGTTGCAGGTATTGGTTGAATTCGCGTCGTTGCATGACGAACAAATTAGTCTTCACTACGCTTCATGCGTTCGCTTTTCCAATACACATCATCACCACCGTTCATGCGGTTAAGAACGCGAGCCAACACAAACATCAGATCGCTCAGGCGGTTGAGGTATTGACGTGGCGCATCACCAATGGCTTCTTCATTGCCCAGCGCCACCACCGCGCGCTCCGCACGTCGCGCCACGGTGCGGCACACGTGGGAGAGCGCTGCACCACGGGTACCCGCGGGCAAGATGAACTCCTCGAGCTTGGGGAGTTTGGTGTTGTAGGTTTCAAGGGCACTGTCCAAGGCTTGCACCGCCTCGTCTTTGAGCAACTCAAAACCAGGAATAGATAACTCACCGCCCAGATTGAAAAGTTGATGTTGAATTTCGATCAACACATCGCGCACATCAAGCGGCATGTCTTCACACAAAAGAACGCCGATATTGGAGTTGAGTTCATCTACTTCGCCCATGGCGTGCACGCGCAAGCTGTTTTTAGACACGCGTTGGTTGTTGCCTAAGCCGGTGGAGCTAGCGTCGCCAGTGCGGGTGGCGATTTGTGAAAGTCGATTACCCATGTACTTGCATCTCCAATGTGGTTTTTTGCTTATTTTGCCTGTCGCGAAGGGGCTTCTGGCTGACACGCTCATCTTCTTAGAATTGGGCATTGCTTAGGAGACACTCCATGAACGCCCCCATCGACCACCAACACCTCACGCCCGCCGTGGCACAACGCGAGGTGCCCGCCGACATGATTGCCACTTTGCAGGCGCGTTTCGGGGCGAACTGCTCAACCGCGTTGGTGGTGCGTGAACAACATGGCCGCGATGAGTCGCCCTTCACGCATGTGCCGCCGCCTGCTGCGGTGGTGTTTGCTGAAAGCACGCAAGATGTGGCCGACGCGGTGAAGTTGGCCGCGCAATACAAAGTGCCGGTAATTCCGTTTGGCGTGGGCTCGTCGCTGGAAGGCCATTTGCTGGCGGTGCAAGGCGGCATCAGCGTGGATGTGAGCCGCATGAACAAGGTGCTGAGCATCAACGCCGAAGACTTGACGGTGACGGTGCAACCCGGCGTGACGCGCAAGCAGTTGAACGAAGAAATCAAGAGCACGGGTTTGTTCTTTCCGATCGACCCAGGTGCGGATGCTTCGATTGGTGGCATGTGCGCCACGCGTGCGAGCGGTACCAACGCGGTGCGCTATGGCACGATGCGTGAGAACGTCTTGACACTGGAAGTGGTGACGGCGAGTGGCGAGGTGATTCGCACAGGTACACGCGCGAAGAAGTCGGCCGCAGGCTACGACTTGACGCGTTTGTTTGTGGGCAGCGAAGGCACGTTGGGTGTGATGACCGAAATAACACTGCGCATCTACCCCCTGCCCGAGGCGGTATCAGCGGCGGTGTGTTCGTTCCCCAGCATTGAAGCGGCGGTGCACACAACGATCACCACCATTCAAATGGGTGTTCCGATTGCGCGTGTGGAGTTGTTAGATGGTGGGTCTGTGAAGATCGTGAACCAGTACGCCAAGTTGAGTTTGGCAGAAACACCGTTGTTGCTGATGGAGTTTCACGGTTCACCCGCCGGTGTGAAAGAGCAAGCCGAAACCGTGCAAGAGATTGCTGCCGAGCACGGCGGTGTGGCGTTTGAATGGGCCACCACGCCCGAAGAACGCACGCGTTTGTGGACCGCGCGACACAACGCTTACTTTGCTGCGATTCAAAGCCGCCCTGGTTGCCGCGCCGTGACCACAGACACCTGTGTGCCAATCAGCCGCTTGGCCGATGCCATGTTGGATTCGTTGGCCGAAGCCGATGCGTCTGGCCTGCCCTACTTCTTGGTGGGCCACGTGGGCGATGGCAATTTCCATGTGGGGTATTTGATTGACCCCAACAACCCCGACGAACACGCGCTGGCAGAAAGCCTGAATCACAAGCTGGTGGCGCGTGCGCTGAGCTTGGGAGGCACCTGCACCGGCGAGCACGGCATTGGTTTGCACAAAATGGATTTCTTACGCGCCGAAACGGGTGAAGGTGCGGTGGACATGATGCGCACCATCAAGCGGGCCTTAGACCCAGACAACATCATGAACCCAGGGAAGATTTTTTCTCTGTAAGCATCTGCGCCACTTGGGCGCAGACTTTGACGGCATCGAAGGGTTTGAGCACCACGGCGTTCACACCCGCGGCCGAGAAACGCTCTAGGTCTTGTGGGTTGACGTTGGCAGTGAGGCCCAAGACGGGGGTGTCGCACGCAGGCGCGTTCAAAGTTTGACGCAAGCCCGCGATGGCTTCGATGCCATCCATCTCGGGCATGACCATGTCCATGAGTACAACGTCAAAGGGTTGCTGACGCAACGCTTCTAGTGCTTTGAGACCGTTGTCGGCTTCGACAATTTCGCAATTCTTCCAATTGTTTTTGAGAATTTGGCGCACGAGTAAACGGTTGATGGGATGGTCGTCGACCACCAGAAACCGCTGCGCTGCTTCGCTAGACGTGGCAGGGGTTTTGACCTCGGGCACTTCGACTTGTGGTGCCGCCACTTCGACCAAAGGCAAGGTGAACCAGAACATAGAGCCCACACCTGGCTTGCTTTCAAAACCAATGTGGCCGCCCATTAACTCGACCAAGCGTTGGGTGATGGACAGGCCCAAACCGTTGCCACCGTAGCGCGACTGGATGTCATCTTCTGCCTGCACAAAGCGTTGGAAAATTTTGGGCTGCTGCTCTTCAGGAATACCAATGCCACTGTCGCGCACCGAGAAACGCACGCACAAAGGTTCTTGACGCACGTGCAGGGTGACATGGCCTTGGTGGGTGAACTTGATGGCGTTGCCCAAGAGGTTGACCAAAATTTGCATCAAGCGATGACGATCGGCGCGCACCCAGTGCGGCACGGTGTCGTCGATGGTGCAGGTGTATTGCAAGTGCATGCTCTCGACACGTTGGGCAAACAGATCAAAAGCGGTGTGCACGGTGTCGCGCAGCGCAAAGGTTTCGTATTGCACGTTGATCTTGCCCGCTTGCAGCTGCGAGTAGTCGAGCACGTCGTTGATGACGGTGAGCAAGTGGTCAGCAGACTGGCGCGTGTGGTTCAAAATTTTGAGCGCTTGCGGGTTACCCGATACGCGGGCGAGCAGCATGTTGTTGAAGCCCAAAATCGCGTTCATTGGTGTGCGCAATTCGTGGCTGACGGTGGCAATGAATTGCTCGCGCAAAGCAGCGGTGCGCAGCAGCTCTTTGCGCTTTTCTTCTAACTCAAGGTTGCGTTGCAAACTGGCCGCGTAGGCTTGGCGAAAGAGGTTGTCATACAAAAACGGAACGGTGATGACGATGAGCGTGACCACCGAGTAACTAGCAAACGACGACATGACTTGCGATGCACCCAAGGTAGGGTTGGCGGGCAACCAACCTTGCCAAGTGATGTAGGCCATGGCCAATTGAACACACAAAACCACGAGCATCCATACCAAGCCAGTCAAACGACTGATGGCATAAAACGGAATGAGGGGAAGGGCCGTCATCCACGCCATGCGCGGTGAGAAGATACCGCCTGACATCCAGGCCGCATAACCCACTTGCATCAAGCCAGCAAACAAGCCAAGGCTTACGGCCGCTTGCAAAGGCAGCCCCCAAATGAACAAGAGTTGCAGCACCAACAACACAAACGCGAACGCCAAGGGAACAGGCACGCCGTTGGGGTAAGGTGTGATGAACGCCAGCACCACCATGACACCAATCAGCAGCCAGACGATGAAGAACAAATAGGGCAAGCGCCCTTCTTGAAAACGCTTGGGCAAATACGGTAAGGCCCAAGCGGCGAGCGCATCAAACTTGGTGCGGCTCATGGGTGACCTCTTGCTGCGTGGACAACAAGTGCGTTAGAAATTTTGGAAATGAGTTGCTGCTCATCCAAGGGTTTGTGGAGCACGTCGTTCATGCCCGAAGCCAAGCAACGGTCTTGGTCCACAGGGTTGGCGCTGGCGGTGAGGGCCAAGACGGGCAAGTGACACACAGGTGCTGGAAAGGTGTTGCGCAACGCTTGGGTGACTTGCATGCCATCCATGTCGGGCATGACCATGTCCATCAACACAAGGTCAAAGCTGATGGTGTTTAATTTTTCCAATGCGATGGGGCCGCTGCTCGCTTCAACAATGTTGGCTTTGGGGAAACATTTTTTGAGCATCATGCGCGCGACGAGTAGGTTGACGGCGTTGTCGTCGACCAGTAGCACTTGTAACGATTTGTCAACCAACAACCGCGCCATTTCGGCAGCGGCCTTGGCCTCCTGCACCGCCACGCTGCGCATGGGCAGTTGAAACCAAAAGCGTGCGCCCTGCCCTTGTACGCTGCTCACACCAATGGTGCCGCCTTGCAGGCGAACCAAGCGCTCACAAATGGACAAGCCCAAACCTGTGCCGCCGTATTGGCGGTTGGTTTGCACGTCGGCGTGTTCAAAGCCATTGAAGATTTGTTTTTGTCGATCCGCCGCAATGCCAATGCCTGAATCTTGGACCTCAAACAACACGCCACCACCCGCGCCATGAGCACGCACGCAAATCTCACCCATAGCGGTGAATTTGATGGCGTTGTCAAGCAGGTAGCTCAGCACCTGAATCAGGCGACGACGGTCACCCTTGACCCACATGTTGTGCACGGCGTTGGCTTCTAAGCTGAGTGTCAGCCCTTTGGCCTGCGCCTTGGTGTTGTAAGCGACCAGCAGCTCCGTCAAGGCTTCACGCAAACCGAACTCTTCTTCGCGCAGGGCCAGTCGACCGGCTTGGAGTTGTGAAAAATCTAAAATGTCGTTGACGACTTGCAGCAGTTGTTCTGTGGAGCGTCGAATGTGGTCCACCACTTCAGTGTCTTCCGTGCGCGCCGCCAACTCAGTACGCAAGATGCCGTTGAGGCCCAAAATGGCATTCATGGGTGTGCGCAATTCGTGACCCACAGAAGCGATGAATTCATCTTTGTGGGCTTGTGCGCGAATGAGCGCTTGGTGTGTCTGCTCTAGCTCGGCATTGCTTTGGTCCATGTCGGCCACTTGGCTTCGGTGCATGCGGTCGGTGACGAACACCACAAACATCGCTAAACCCAAGACCAAAAATTTGCTGGCCACCGTCCAAGCCATGACGTCGTTGGCCATGTTGATGTCGCTGTTGACCCAGCCATATTGGCTGATGAGCAGCAGCAGCAAATTGGCAGTAAAAACGCTGATGACCCAAAACAAAGCGGCCATTCGATCGAGCAACAAAATGGCAGGCAACACAGCAGCCGTCATCCACACCATGACTGGTGAATTGATGCCACCAGTCATCGCCGCAAGATAAGCCACGTAACCGATCGACCACATCAAGGTGCCGTGCGCGACCCACAAATAAGGCAAACCCACCAAGAGTAACGCCAGCAAACCCCAGTAACCAGCCGTGCCCACCAAGTTGGCGACATGGTCGTAATCGGGTTGGTAGATGAAGTAAAACGGCAGTGAGCAGGCGCCCACCAATAGCAACATATACGTCAACAAGCTGCGACGACGTTCGAGCTGAGAGCCTTTGAAAAAGGCCTTTGGCAAGAAGATGTTGTGCAGCGTTTGAAGCATCCGTTTTAGGGTTTGCGAAGTTTATCGATGAGGCCGTTGAGTTCGTCGATGGAGCCGAATTGAATTGCTAACTCACCCATTTCTTCCACTCTGCCATGACGCTTGACGCGTTTTTTGACGCGCACTTCAACTTGTGCGGTGAGCAGGTCAGAAAGTTCTTCTTCAACGCGTTTGATGTCGCGCGATTTTTCGCTCTTGGGTTTTTGCGGCACGAGGTTGAATTCGGCACTGAGTTTTTTGACCAAGCTTTCGGCTTCGCGGACCGACATTTTTTTTGCGCTGATTTGATTGGCCGCGGTGATTTGCGTGCCACGGTCCAAGGCCAACAAGGCACGGGCGTGGCCCATGTCGATGTCGCCCGCCATGAGCATGGACTGCACGGGCTCTGCCAAGTTGAGCAAACGCAACAGGTTGCTGGCAGCGCTGCGTGAGCGGCCCACGGCTTGGGCGGCGAGTTCGTGCGTGAGGCCAAACTCTTTGATGAGGCGATGCAAGCCTTGCGCTTCTTCGAGCGGGTTGAGGTCTTCGCGCTGGATGTTTTCGATCAGCGCCATGGCTGCGGCAGCTTCGTTGGGCACGTTGCGCACGAGCACGGGCACGGTGTCGAGACCGGCTAATTTAGCAGCGCGGCTGCGGCGCTCGCCCGCGATGATTTCGTATTTGCCTGCGTTGGGGCCGTCGTTCAACTGGCGCACAAGGATGGGCTGCATGATGCCTTGCGCCTTGATGCTTTCAGCCAGCTCATACAAAGCGCCCTCGTCCATGCGCGTGCGTGGCTGGTACATGCCCGCCACCATTTGACTCAGCGGCAAGCTGCTGGGCAAGCCATCTGCCGCTGCGTTTTGCGCGGCAACCCTGTCGTCGACTTTGGGGCCGAGCAAGGCTTCGAGGCCGCGGCCTAAGCCTTTGGTTTTTTTAGTGACCATGGGGTACTTCTTCTTTCAGTAAATCTTGCAACAGGGCAAAGCCTTCGGACCAATCGCCTAGGTTAGATTCGGCATTGATGTGACCACTCATCCCGCAATCGACCAAGCGCGAACCCCACGCATGGGCCAAGGCACTGGCGCGCATGAAGCTGCAATAAGGGTCGTTGCGACTGGTCGCCACGACCGATGGAAACGGCATGCGCTCGCGCACGATGGGGCTCCAGCTGTGCAGCATTTGTTGCATCTCGGGGCGCTCGGCATCGGCGGGCGCAACCAACAACGCACCTTTGACTTGATGGGCAATCAGCGAGTGCGACGCCCACGCCGCCACCAACACGCAGCCCAAGCTGTGGGCCACCAACACGGCGTTTGGGTTGGCCAGCACGGCTTCTTCGAGCTGAATCATCCAGTCGCCGCGCAAGGGCAAATCCCAGCTGTGTTGCTCAACACGGATGTAGCCGTGCGCGTTTTGCCACAGGCTTTGCCAATGGTTAGGGCCGCTGTTGTGCCAGCCGGGCAGGATGAGGACGGGGGTTGTCACGCGGGGGCTTAAAACGATTTGACGCGTTCGACCATCTCTTGCGCAAAGTCGACAAACGCGTGGCTGCCTTTGGCCGACGGGTCAAACACCACGCCAGGCAAGCCGTAACTGGGCGCTTCGGCCAAGCGCACGTTGCGCGGAATGACGGCGCTGAACACTTTGTCACCAAAGTGGTCTTTGAGTTGGTCACTCACCTGCTGTTGCAAGGTGATGCGTGGGTCAAACATGACGCGCAAGAGGCCAATGATTTTGAGGTCGCGGTTGAGGTTGGCGTGCACCTGTTTGATGGTGTTGACCAAGTCGGTCAGACCTTCCAACGCGAAGTATTCGCACTGCATAGGCACGATCACACCGTGCGCAGAACACAAGCCATTGAGGGTGAGCATGGACAGCGAGGGCGGACAGTCGACAAGAATAAAGTCGTACTCCGAATCCACAGCGGCCAAGGCTTGTTTGAGGCGGTTTTCGCGACGCTCCAACGACACCAGCTCAACTTCGGCACCCGCCAAGTCACGGTTAGCGCCCAAGACATCGTAGGTTGGGATTTTGCCGCGCACGCCATCGGTGCCCCAGTTGCTGCGAATGCGGGCTTCGGCCACGCTGGCTTCTTCCAGCAACACGTCGTAGACCGACAGCTCCATCTCGCGCTTGTCCACGCCCGAGCTCATGGTGGCGTTGCCCTGTGGGTCAAGGTCAACCATCAACACGCGCTGCCCTACAAATGCCAAACCAGCCGCCAAGTTAACAGTGGTGGTCGTCTTGCCAACGCCACCTTTTTGGTTGGCTACGCAAAAGATTTTGGCCATACAGAGCTTTCGAAAGAGACAGAAAAATTATTGAAACAAAGCCAATTTCAGGCCAAAGCCCATGAGCAAGGTGCCCGCCACTTTGTTGAGCATCACACTCACCATCGGATTGGCGCGCACGCGCTCGGCCAGATGATGGGCTAACAAGACAACCACCAAGCCATACAAGAAAGTCAGCGCAGCAATCGTGACAGCCATGAAACCAAAGGTCAGCAAACCTTGATGGACCGCAGGGTCTACGAACAACGGAAAGAAGGCCATGTAAAACACAATCGCTTTGGGATTGAGCACGGTGATGAACAACCCCTGGCGAAAGTAGTGATCGGGTTTCATGTTCAGCACCGGCGCATCGCCCGGCTTGCTGTTGAACAAGGAATAACCCAAGCCCAACAAGTAAGCAGCGCCTGCCCATTTGACCGAGCTGTACAAGCCTGGGTAATTGATGAGCACCGCTGACAAACCCGCCACCGCTAACCACAACAAGACCTGGTCACCCGCGATCACACCCAGCGTGGCAGCCAAACCCGAACGCACCCCACCCTTGCCAGTTGCGGTGAGCAAAGCCAAGTTACCGGGGCCGGGAATGGCTAAAAAGACAATGATGGCCACGACGAAAGCGCCGTAGTCCGCGATACCGAACATAGAAGACTCAGATTTAAAACTGAGAGAAGTTTAACCGCGCATCCAGATGATGCAGCGCTCGGCATCTAGGCCGGGCACTTGGAGCTGTTCCACGTGAAACACTTTGACGCTTTCTGGCAACACGGCCAACTCTTGGTCAGGGTGTTTGCCCTTCATGGCCATCCACACGCCGTGGCTGGCCAAGGCCGATTGGGACCAAGTGGTGAAGTCCACCAACGAGGCAAAGGCACGGGAGCAGACCACGTCATAAGGCTGGGTCAGGCTTTCGACCCGCGCATGCAAACCTTTGAGATTGGACAACTTCAGGGTAGCCGCCACTTGCTGGATGAAGGCCGCTTTCTTGGCTACCGTGTCCACGCACGTCACCAAGATTTCAGGGCATGTAATGGCGATAACGATGCCGGGCAAACCAGCGCCCGCCCCAACATCCAACAAACTGAGTTGGGTTTGACCTTCAGACAAAACCAACTTGGCCAACTCACGACGCAGAGGCGCAACCACCGCCAAGCTATCCAGCAAATGGTGGGTGAGCATTTCGTTGGCATCACGCACGGCCGTCAGGTTGTAAACCTTGGTCCATTTGCCAATCAAATCCATGTAGGCCAAGAGTTGGGTTTGCTGGTCGACAGACAGCACCAAGCCCAAACCATCGAGCCCTTTTTGCAGGGCGAGCAGCAAAGGATGCATCAGATAGCCTCGGTCGAATTGCTGGCAGCCGACTCTTGGGCAAAGCCTTTGACACGCGAACGCTTCAGGTGAATCAACAACAAAGAGATGGCCGCAGGCGTGATGCCCGACATGCGAGAGGCTTGTCCCAAAGTTTCCGGACGCTGGCGGCTGAGACGCTGACGCACCTCGATCGACAGGGCTGTGACTTGGTTGTAGTCCAAGTCTTGGGGCAGCTTGAGGTTTTCGTAATGGGCGGCACGCTCTACTTCATCGCGTTGGCGGTCGATGTAGCCCGAGTACTTGGCTGCGATTTCAATCTGCTCGATGATGGCTCGGGTGGTTTCACGTGAAACATCACCGCCCGCAAAGCCATCGGTGATGTCTTGGTTTTGGTACTTGGCGCCATCCAAAGACATCAAGCCTTGGTAGCTCACATCGGGGCGACGGAGCAAATCGGCCAAGTTGTATTCGCGGTCAATAGCCTTGCCCATGACACGCTCAGCCTCGGCAACGGGCAAGTTGCGCGGGTTCACCCAAATGGATTTGAGGCGTTCTGTTTCACGTGAAACAGCCTCTTGTTTCCGACTGAAAGCTTCCCAGCGGGCGTCATCGACCAAGCCCATTTGACGGCCAACCTCGGTCAGGCGCACATCAGCGTTGTCCTCGCGCAGTTGCAAACGGAACTCGGCGCGGCTGGTGAACATACGGTAAGGCTCTGTCACACCCTTGGTAGTAAGGTCGTCGACCAACACGCCTAGATAGGCTTGGTCGCGTCCCGGTGTCCACGCGCCGCCAAAGTCGTTGGCAGCTCCCGCCAAGCTGCGACATTGCAGCGCGGCGTTTATGCCGGCGAACAAACCTTGGGCTGCCGCTTCTTCGTAACCGGTGGTTCCGTTGATTTGCCCAGCAAAGAACAAACCGACGATGGCGCGGGTTTCAAAACTACGCTTGAGTTCGCGCGGGTCAAAGTAGTCGTATTCGATGGCGTAACCGGGGCGAATGATGTGGGCATTTTCCAAGCCCTTCATGGAACGGACCAAGTCGTACTGAATGTCAAACGGCAAGCTGGTGCTGATGCCGTTGGGGTAGTACTCGTGCGTGGTCAGGCCTTCGGGCTCTAGGAAAATTTGGTGGCTGTCTTTGTCGGCGAAGCGGTTGATCTTGTCTTCCACGCTCGGGCAGTAGCGCGGGCCGACGCCCTCAATCTTGCCGGTAAACATGGGGCTACGGTCAAAGCCGGAGCGGATGATGTCGTGGGTGCGCTGGTTGGTATGCGTGATCCAGCAAGGCATGTGTTGCGGGTGCATGGATGCGCGGCCCATGAAGCTGAACACGGGCACCTCGCCCAACACGCCCGCCGAGCGTGCGCCGTTTTCGGTTTGGTTGGGCACGCCATCACCGGGTTGCTCGATGCATTGGCTGAAGTCAATCGTGCGGCCATCGATGCGCGGGGGGGTGCCGGTTTTGAGTCGGCCTTGTGGTAGCTTGAGTTCTTTGAGGCGTGCCGACAGGCTGACCGCAGGCGGATCGCCCGCGCGGCCACCGGCATAGTTGTTCAGGCCCACATGGATCTTGCCGTCCAAGAAAGTGCCGGCTGTCAGCACCACAGTACGGCTGCGGAATCGAATACCCGCCTGGGTGCAAGCGCCCACCACGCGATCGCCCTCCACCATCAGGTCATCCACCGCTTGCTGGAACAGCCACAAATTGGGCTGGTTTTCCAACATGCGGCGAATAGCGGCTTTATACAAAATGCGGTCGGCTTGTGCGCGAGTGGCACGCACAGCCGGGCCTTTGGAGCTGTTGAGAATACGGAACTGAATGCCGGACTCGTCGGTGGCCAAGGCCATGGCACCGCCTAAAGCATCCACCTCTTTGACCAAGTGCCCTTTGCCAATTCCGCCAATGGACGGGTTGCAACTCATCTGGCCCAAAGTTTCGATGTTGTGACTTAAGAGTAAAGTTTTAGCACCCATGCGTGCCGCGGCGAGCGCGGCTTCGGTGCCAGCATGACCACCGCCAACAACGATGACATCAAACTCTTGGGGGTACAACATAAAACCAACCTTTGGGTGTGCACAGGCACAAATGCGCAGGGGCTGTACGCCGCCCTGCTTAGCTGCGCGCGATTTTACTAGGGTGTATCGACTACAAAGAATGTACGGTCTCTAAACGAAAACCAAAGCACGAACCAGCAAGCAAGGCCACGTCTGAAAGTGAATCAAGGCTTCCAGCGCTTGAGCAACAAGGCGTTGGTCATCACGCTCACCGAGCTCAGCGCCATGGCGGCACCCGCAACCACGGGGCTTAAGTAACCCATGGCCGCCAGCGGAATACCTGCCGCGTTGTAAGCAAACGCCCAAAACAAGTTTTGACGAATCTTGGCCACGGTGCGGGCCGAGATATCTAGCGCACCCGCCACCAGCGCCACATCACCACGCATCAGCGTGATACCTGCGGCTTGCATGGCGACATCGGTACCCCCGCGTTGACCATCGGCATTGAGGCTGGCCATGGCAAGCCCCACATCGGCGGCGGCCAAGGCCGGTGCGTCGTTGATGCCATCGCCCACAAAGGCCACCACATGGGCTACCCCGCTGGGGTTGTGCTGCAAGCTTTTCACCAAGGCGGCTTTGTCGCCGGGCATGACCTCGGCGTTTACTTCGTCTACACGCAAACCCAAACGCGCAGCCATGGCTTGTGCAGCGCCTGCGTTGTCGCCCGAAATCATGACCAAACGCAAACCGCGTGCACGCAGCTTGGCCAACGCGTCTTGCACACCAGGCTTAGGCTCATCCCCAAAAGCCAACACGGCGAGTGCAATCGCCCCTTGCGGCGTTCGTTGGGCCAAGACCGACACCGTGGCACCCTGCGCTTGCAACGCGGCAGCAAGGGCCTGCCATTCACCAGCGGGCACAGACAACGCATCCATCCATCGCAAGCTGCCCAGCATCAAGTGGCACCCTTGCACCACGCCTTCGCTGCCAAAACCGGCGACCGCCTTCACGCCTTCAGGCATGGCATAGCTCAAGCCGTGTATTTTGGCCGCTTGCACCACCGCATGGGCCAAAGGATGCTCGCTGCCGCTTTGCAATCCAGCAGCCAGCGCGAGCAAGGTTTGTGCACGGGCCGTCATTTGTGAGGCGGCATCGGGTGCATCGACAGCACCGAGGTCTTGCACTGCGTACAAAGACAAGAGCCTTGGCTGGCCAATCGTGAGCGTCCCGGTTTTGTCAAACGCCACCGTGTCCACTTTGTGCGCAAGCTCTAGCGCCTGCGCATCTTTGATGAGGATGCCGTGCTTAGCTGCCACACCCGTGCCCGCCATGATGGCGGCAGGCGTCGCCAAACCCAGCGCACACGGACAGGCAATGACCAACACCGCCACGCAATGGATGAGCGACACCTCTAGGCTGTGGCCTGTGAACCACCAAGCCAACAACGTGACCAAGGCCAGCACCAAGACCACAGGCACAAACACCGCAGACACTTGGTCCACCATGCGTTGAATCGGTGCTTTGGCCGCTTGCGCGTCTTCCACCAAACGAATGATGTTGGCCAACACCGTAGTGGTACCTGTGGCGCTGACGCCCACCACCACGCGACCTTCGCCGTTGATGCTGCCTCCGGTCACGCGTGAGTCGAGGGCTTTGTGCACCGGCAAGGGCTCACCCGTGAGCATGGCTTCATCCACCTGGGTTTGGCCTTCAAGCACCACACCATCTGCCGCAAAACGTTCACCGGGCAAGACCACCAAGCGGTCGCCCACCAGCAGTTCTTCGATGGGAATTTCTACCTCGCCATCCAAGGTGATGACGCGCGCGCGCGCAGGGCGCAAGGCATGCAAGGCGCGAATGGCATCGGTGGTTTGGCGCTTGGCACGCGCCTCTAACCACTTGCCCAGCAAGACCAAAGTGATGACCACCGCCGAGCCTTCGAAATACAAATGCACCATCGCACCCGCAGGCGCTGTGAGCCACAGCCACACCGACAAGGCCCAACCCGCCGTGGTGCCCAAGGCCACCAACAAATCCATGTTGCCACTGCCCGCCAACAAGGCGTGCCAACCCGCTTTATAAAAACGTGCGCCCAGCACAAACTGCACAGGCGTTGCCAGCACAAACTGCCACAACGCCGACAACATCCAATGCTGACCCAACGCATCACCCACCATAGGTAAGACCAACGGCGTGCTGAGCAACAAACCCATGGCGACGGGTATGAAACCTGTCCACGCACCTTCTGGTGCTTGTTCCAAATGTTCGGCCGCCAAGGGTTCGTAACCCGCATCGCGCACCGCACGGCGCAAACGGGCTTGTTGGGTTTGCTCGTCTTCTGAAACTTGTGAAGCGGCCCAGTTGACCCTCGCCGATTCAGTGGCCAAGTTGACGCTGACCGATTCAACACCAGGCAGTTTGGCAATCGCGCGCTCCACACGGGCCACGCACGATGCGCAGGTCATTCCACCAATACCAATATCGCAGGACAATTCAGACATAGGTTAAGGTTACATCTTTATAAGGAGCCCATGATGGATAACACGCTTCAAGTCCAAGGCATGACCTGTGGTCATTGCGAAATGGCCGTTAAAAAAGCGATTGCACGCCTTGACCCAGAGGCCAAGGTGGAGATTGACCGCAGCACCGGCAAAGTCGATGTGCACAGCAGCAAGCCACGCGAAGACATTGCACACGCCATTGCTGAAGAAGGCTACCAAGTCGCATGAGCACCGTGCGTGAAGCTCGTGGTGTAGAGCGTTTGGTGCAAGGCCAAGACACCCAAGACGGCGCAGGTGTGCGTCTGACACGTGTGCTGAGCCATGATTTGCAAGAACGCCTTGATCCATTTCTGATGCTCGATGCCTTTGGCAGCGACAACCCCGGCGATTACATTGCAGGCTTTCCCAACCACCCGCACCGAGGCTTCGAGACGGTGACCTACATGATTGCGGGTCGCATGCGCCACAAAGACAGCGGCGGCCACGAAGGCCTGTTACAAAACGGTGGTGTGCAATGGATGACCGCAGGACGCGGTCTGACACACAGCGAAATGCCAGAGCAAGAAGAGGGTGTGATGGAAGGCTTTCAGCTGTGGCTGAATCTGCCCGCTAAAAACAAACTCTGCGAGCCTTGGTACCGTGACATTCAAAGCGAAGAAATTCCTGAAGTCACCACGGCTGAAGGTGTGTTGGTACGCGTGATTGCTGGGCAATCACACGGCACGGAAGGTGCCATGCAGCGTGAGCACACCGAGCCTTTGTATTTAGACCTGCACTTCCCTGCATCTGAAGGCATGGTGTTTGAACAGTCCTTGCCCGCCACGCACAATGCATTTGTGTATGTGTACCGTGGTGGACTAGATGTGGTGCAAGGCGGCCAAGCCACCGCTGTGCCCATCAAACGCATGGCTGTGCTGGCCAACGGCGGTGATGGCATGGTGCTGCGTGCCCAAGCCAACACGCGCGCCATTGTCGTTGCCGGCAGACCGTTGAACGAACCCATCGCGCAATACGGTCCGTTTGTGATGAACACCCGCGAAGAGCTGGTGCAAGCCGTGGACGACTTTCGTGCAGGCTTCATGGGCTAAGCCCGCGATACAAAACTTTACGAAACTTGTGCTGGAACGCACAGACGCGTTACACAGACGGTTCACAGTACGAACTTGACAGAGGTATCTCGCCTCTGACTTCAAGGAACTTCTATGACACGTTTGAACACCACACGTTTGGCACTCTCTGTTTTGTTGGCGGGCTCTGCGCTTGCAGCTGTTGTCCCTGCACACGCCCAACCCATGATGGGTGAAATGGGTGTGCATCACGATGAAGGTCGTATGCACGAACGCATGACCAAGCATTGGGACAAGCGTCAAACCGAATTAAAAGCCAAGCTTCATTTGGCCCCGTCGCAAGAACCGGCATGGAACGCGTTTGTGCAAGGCATGAAAGTCCCTGCAAAGCCATTGGCTCAATCGGTAGACCGTGATGCCTTGGCCAAGTTGAGCACGCCTGAACGCATGGAAAAAATGAATGCGGCACATGAAGCCAATTTGGCCGCCATGCAAGCCCACATCAAACAACGCACAGAAGCAACGCGCACGTTCTACAACCAACTGAGCGTCGAACAACAAAAAGTGTTTGACGCAGAAACCCTCCCAGAGCATTCTCGCTGGAAGGGCAAGCGCGATTAAATATCGATGTTGGCAGCGCGCAAAGCGTTGTGTTCGATGAAGTTGCGGCGAGGCTCGACCTCGTCGCCCATCAACATGGTGAACACGCGATCGGC
>JACCDW010717750.1_pt1 | contig 20565 bp, 18 predicted proteins | sample 7449781 | NCBI WGS metagenome assembly JACCDW01 (sample SAMN15323449, study PRJNA562643) | freshwater metagenome | isolation source: river surface water | place: USA:Blue River Watershed | collected 2017-08-18
GAAGTTCCGGCAACCGCTGTTGTAACCGCCATTAAAAATAAGGATCTACGGGAAATAGGAGCCTTTGCCCATGACTTCATCAAATACGAAGAGTTATTTTCCATTCCTAGACTTTAGGTGAGGTATATCTAGCCCACCATAATTATTACTTTAGAAAACCCGAGGAAAGTTCTGTGAATATATCTCTCCGCACAATAATGAAAGAAGAGTCGCCCTATAAGCCGGAGACCGTTGAATATAGCTTCTGACCTGCGTGTTTATAATGATTGCCCACTCATTTGCCCACAAAGAGATGCAAATCTTTAACAATCAATACAAATTTATCTTACGCTATTTGTTGATCATCATCTTCATCAAGTTCAAATGCCTTCGAGAAATTGTCGAGATTTGCCGCCAAGTCTGTGAGAGTTGAAGGGAAGAGATGGCCGTACGTATCCATTGTTTCTTCGATGGATTCGTGGCCAACATGACCTTGGATAGTCTTAGCATTTACATTCTGCTGAATGAGCATGGAGACACATGTATGACGAAGGAGATGCAGACCCTCTCCGGTAGTTAATCCGAGAGGTCGAGTCACTACACGGAACATTGCAGCCGCATCTTTGTAGCGCCACACGCGCCCACTGCGATTCTGGAGGATCAAACCTTCAGGACCAAGGCCAAACTTTGCGACATGCTCCTTGATCAGCTTCTGCAGCTGAGGAGCAAACGCGATCACACGGTAACTAGCTGAAGTCTTTAAATGCTCTGAGAATACTTTCTTCGGAGAGCGGCTTAGCTGGCGATCAATCGTGATCGTCCCATTCTGGAAGTCGAGCTGGCCCCAGGTGAGGCCAAGAGCTTCTGAAGGACGCATGCCTGTATAAAAGCCAATCCAGATAATGATACGAAAGCGCTCTGCGAACCCTGCTGCGATCTGTTGTACAAGCTTTGGATCTAGCGGGACGATTTTGCGGATCGACTTTGCCTTCTTGCGTTTAATCTGAGAAAACGGCGTTGTATGGATATACCCGTTTTGAACGGCTTTCTTAAGGATAGAGGCAAGCAGGTTTACGTGCCGTTCAATAGTTTTGTCAGCGAGCGCCTTGCGGCCATTCGGACCAACCTGCTTTAGACCGACCATCCATGCTTCAATGTCTGCCGGTTTAATGTCACACATCTTGCTATCCCCAAACACTGGAAGGATATGTGAGTTGAGTTCACGTTCGTAACCCTCTTTAGTGTCATCTGTAACATCCAATGTATGGCGCCAAACATCCACAACGAACTGCACAAGCGTCAGGTTCAAATCTGAAGGACGTGTGTTCTTCTGCTTCCTCTCAAGAATCTCCTGCTCGTTTCCAAAAGCTTGAGCTTCCTTCTTTGTTAAGAAGCCACCCTTTTCTAGGGGGTCTCCTTGCCATGAACGCCAACGTGCGTAGTAATACTTTCCGCGCTTACGAGTACTTGCCATTTATTTTCCTAACTTGATTCCAGTAATTTGTTCTAAGCGAGCAGGTCCGTCATTCGCGAGAAAGAATTCCTCGCCCTCGGCCGTCATGCGTCCGCCTGTAATTCCCTTACGACTTTCTGCAAGCCAGCCTTTTGATCTCGCAACTCGAATGGCCGTGTAAAGGACAGAAGTCTCAATGCCAAGTTCTTCACAGATTCGTTTACCAACACGCTCTGTTCCGCCCTGACTTCGGATCGCATAGAGCTTGGCCAAAACAATTGAGTCCTTCTGAGTAGAGGTGAACTTCCACCCGCCTCGTGGAGGCTTTCTAGATTTGATGGCATTCTCAAAGAGGCTGACAACGTTGCTGTCTGGTTCAGATAGAGTCTTAAGGTAGCTGTCGATTTCGCGAGCATGATCTTCAAGCACCCGACCCGACGGCAGCTCTCGAAAAAGGCTGGAATTAAAACCATTTTCGGTGACCCAAGTGGAACGAGCATGCGCGAGATTCAGGCGGGCTTGAGCTTCGGTCAGCTCAACCGGCATGAATATGGTTGCGTGCTTTTCAATTTCCACTGCGATGACATCTCGTTGCACATTAGATCTAGCCAATGAATGGACGAATACGCGAAAGTTCCCGCGCTCGCCAACTTTGAGGTCATGCCAGCTGATCACATGACCCAAAAAGCCGTACAACCCGTCTTCATCTGGCTTCAAGAGGCCCTTAGCCGTCACAGCCTTCTTGTCCAGGATTAGGCCCGACCTCACCTTGTTTGAGGCTTGGTCGAGCGGGGGCCAGATCAGTGCTTCTACTGCCATAAGTGTTCTCCTTCGCGGGGCTACGACCCCTTGCTGAATCATATCATAAAAACCGTGATAGACTTAGACCCTTCTGCAAAGGGTAGAAGAGATGAGGACAAAGAATGATCGATCTACAAGTAAAGCTCACACGCAAGGAAGCAGCTAAGCGGATTGGCAAATCAGAGCACTGGCTCTGCACCAAAGGAAAGCGCCTTGGAGTGCCCTGCTATCGCATTGGGGGGACTTACTACTACCTCCCAGAAGAACTTGATGCATGGTGGGACAAGCAGCGCTATGTGGGATCTACATATGGGCCAGTGCGCCATTCGGGATATGTAATGAAGTCAAAGGTGGCTCTCTAATGCCATCGGTGACTTTCCGACAGGAGAACGCGAAAAGCGTCTTAAGTCGTGCTGGCCCCGAAGTGACTTCGCATTCGCAGCTTAAATAAAACCAACTTTAACAACATAGGAGATTAATCAAGATGTACAGTTCTACAAAGTTTTATTCAAACAATATTAAAACTAGTTCAATCATGCACCAAGTGGGTAGCTTGGTAAGGCCACTTCTCTCTAATAGGTGTTCTTATTGTTCTAAGAATGTATTTCCAATACCCACTATCACTAGTGATCCAACAGTAGGTGTAGACCGCGTAGCGGTTGAGATTCCACTAATACCTAGCAAGAGTGATGGTCAAGCTGTCTTATCTACAATCAAGAACACATTGCTTGGCCGATGGGGTAACCGAGCAAAGGCTATCCACTTACCGTCTGGCGCAGATATTCATTTTAGTTTCAATAAAGCTCGATGGTCAATCACGATGGAATTCAATCCTTCTCGATTTGCAGATCCAGACGGAACAACTCTAGTTCCAGTCGAAGCGGTATCAAGGATCACAGAACTACTTATCGAGGAGTACTTCAAAGACGGAGACGCTTTACCGGCCTTTGCAGTAACTGAAGAAGGTGAAGAGAGTCTGGAGTATTGGGAAGCTGATTGGCGTAGCCAGGTGAGAATTATTCGTCTCGATGTTGCCCGTGATTTTGTTATTACGGACCCACACTTCGACATCGAGCTTTACAAAGAGACGAAAGCAAAATACGCACGTTCTGTTGCTATTCATTACAACAATGGCGTCGCCGAGACTTGGGATTCTACTAATTCAAAGAAGTCGGGGCATGTGAAGTTCTATAACAAGTCTCGACAAGCGACTAAATCTGGTGTGAAGGATCAACCAGTAGACGGTACGTTCCGGTTCGAATATATGTTGCGAAACAAGCACCTTCAACGAGCACATATTCATACCTTGGATGACTTAACCAGCGAGAAGTTCGAATTCGCCCTACGTCAAGGTTGGGATATCGCTGGACTGGGTAACCCTGTAGCGCATCCGCAGGGATGGATTAGTCAGATTAATGGCTCAGCTTTAGCGCCTCGCACGAAGGCAGAAGTTATCGGATTTCTGCAAGCGGAGATGCGTGGATTTGATTTGGGGTATCGCAGGTACCAGGAAGCAACTTTGAAGAAAGTTGCGAGAGCAACAGGTCTGTCATTTCGGCGCTCGCTTGAATATCAAGGAAATCTGATTTATCGATTAGACCTAGAGACCGGGACAGCAACTGTCAATAATTCGTTTAACGTTCACACTGACAGTGCGAATTTAGCATGAGACTCTATGAATATATCTACGAAAGGATTGACATGGAAAAACTCTATACACCTGCGGAAGTTGCACAATATATAGGTGTCACTCGCGAAACGGTCTATTCAATGATTTCGAGGGGCCAGCTTGATGCCTTTCGTTTCGGGCGCTCGCGACGAATCTCAGAAGAGCAACTCAAGGAGAGCATGAATAGGAGAAACCAGGTTGTGATTGATGCAACACAACCAAATGCTGTTTTCTGCTAGTTATCAGATATGAGTAATTAATCTACAAGCAGAAAAGCGGAAAATGACCTTGCAAGTGTTTGATTCTGATGGTTCACCGGTGACTTAGGGAAGAACAATCGCTACAAATAGGGAAACTCTCATGAATCAACCTTGCGGGGTCATGTAAACGAAGTCATACACACATTCAAAGCTTATAAATTTCAGGCAGTGGCATTAAAGGGATAAACATGGAAAGTTTTAGATCGAATCAATTTAAGTCCCAAAACGGTGGACTTCAACAAAACCCACTTCAATTACATTCTAGAAAAATGTACCCAGAGTTGAACAGTTTTATAAATTTGCAAATCAAGCAAGAGAAGCTGCTTAAGTTAGAGAGGGAAAATCATCCGGAATTCGACCAAAATTAGGAAATCTCGGCATCTGATTTGAGGCCAATGGTTAGAGGATGGTTGAAGATTGATGAGCTACGCTGGAAGAATAGGGGTATGGCTAACTGGAAACAAGGTTCTACCGCGTTCATTAGCCTCGCACAGAAGTGCCCGGAGATAGCCGTAGAAGCCGATGGCTGGGATCCAAACTTAGTTCCGTATGGAAGTGACAAGAAACTTTCTTGGAAGTGCAAAGAAGGCCATACATGGCAGGCGACGGTTTCAAACCGTAGCGGCAGAAAAAGCGGATGTCCGTATTGCACGCGACGTCTGCCTATTGTCGGAAAAACAGATTTGCGATCTTTGTTTCCAGTCATTGCATCTGAAGCTAATGGCTGGAATCCAGAGGAATATGGTGCGTGGTCTTCTCGCAAAATGTCATGGAAGTGCGAACTAGGTCATGTGTGGGAATCGACTATTACAAGCAGGTGCTCACAGAGCACCAAATGTCCGATCTGTAGCAACCGGACGTTACTTCAAGGGTTCAATGACATCCAAACCAGATACCCTCGCATTGCAGTCGAAGCGGATGGATGGGATCCACGTCTTGTGTGCTCCGAAAACTTTAGAGCTAACTGGAAGTGCTCCAAAGGCCATAAATGGAATGCATTGATATCTGACCGCCGACGTGGAGATAACTGCCCTTATTGTTCCGGAAGGCGAGTCCTTCCGGGCTTCAATGACTTGGCAACTACACACCCGGATGTTGCCAATGAAGCATCGGGATGGAACCCTCAAGAAGTTACCTTTGGATCTCGTACAAAACTGGAATGGAAGTGCAAACAGGGTCACAAGTGGCTAGCTCAGACGAATGATCGAGTTGGAAGGTCTAGCGGTTGCCCATATTGCGCAAACAAGAAGTTACTTGTTGGCTTCAATGATCTTGCAACTACGCATCCCAAACTTGCGTCAGAAGCGAGCGGATGGAATCCAACCGAGATCATGGCAGCACACTCTAAGAAATTGGAATGGGTTTGCAGCTATGGGCACAAATGGTTGAGTCAGCCACTGAGCAGGTCACATCAAGACACCGGTTGCTTGGTTTGTGCGGGAAAACAAGTTCTTGTCGGGTTTAACGATTTGGCAACAACACATCCAGAGATAGCGAAAGAAGCAGAAGGTTGGGATCCGACTTTAATTACTGCTGGTTCAAATAAAAGGTTTCTGTGGAAGTGCGAAGAAGGTCACACCTGGAAGGCTCAGCCAAATTCTCGAACAGGTTCCGTTAAATCCGGGTGCCCAACCTGTGCTAATTCAGGATTCGACCCAAATAAGCCCGGATATTTCTACTTCTTGGAACATCCAAACTGGGAGCTATTTCAAATTGGAATAACTAATTATCCAGACAAAAGACTTGCCACTCATAGGAAGTTGGGTTGGAATATTCTGGAACTTAGGGGTCCTATGGATGGGCATCTCACTCGCGAATGGGAAACGAGCGTTCTCAAAGTCTTGAGAAATAAGAAAGTTGGTTTAGGGCCGACAAATGTTGCAGGTAAATTCACGGGATTTTCCGAGTCTTGGCCTAAGGTCAAACTTTCTTTTGAGTCCATTTCTGAAATCTTCAACATGGTTAGAGATCTGAATTAATCTGAATAATTCTTTTGTGAATCAATAAACCTAGTTCTCGCAGGCAATGCCATCTTTGTCACGGTCAAGCCCTGAATTCAAATCGTAAAGTTCAGGTGTTTTGTTCTTAATAAGAGGGGCAAATCCAGCCGCCTTAACTTCAGCACAATTCTTGTACTTAACCAGCAAAGTGTGTGATGGAGTTGTTTCGCTTGCCGTTGGAGTCGCAGATGAATTCACCGTTGGAGTCGCAGATGGCTGCGCAGATTTTGAAGGGATCGCGATCAAAGTCACTCCCTTGTTCCACATCAATTTATTTCCAGCTTTAATGCATGTGTATTTCTTGTCACCAATAATTTGAGCTAGACCAACCTTGCCACATTTAGATCCAGGTTTTGCTGGCGCAGCGCCACTCGCTGGAAAAGTAGAAAAAACCACAAGAAAAGAAACAACCAGGACCGCTAATTTCCTCTTTGACAAAGTTCTTCTCTCCTCATGAAACCGAGTGATCAAGCAAATCCTATCAATGATTAATTTGCCCATTTGAAGGCCAAGCAGGGAGGTTTGGAATATTCTCGGCCCTAACTGCAGAAATAGCTCGAAGAGCCTCATTTACTGCATCTTGAATAGAGATTGCTCGAAAATCTGGAAAATAATTCTCTAGTCCACAGCTTTTTTTTCTAAGCTTTTTATCTTCAGTTATAAGTGCGTCCGTATGATATTTAATGGAGTTATTTACAATAAGTGTATCCCGAGCCCTCGTCCTGCCTTTACTACTTCCAGATTCGGATAGATCATGATCAAAAGATTGATTCCAGAGGATCCTATGAATTTCTCTAATTCTAGATTGCTCGTCATTTGAGCCATTTACAGAATAACCGAGCAAAGAGCTTCCTAAAACTATTGGCCCCATATTCACGATATATCTTGTAGACAATTCCAAGAGTTCTTCTCTATCCTCTATATCAACTCTGGAATCAATTTCTGTCATTACGGTATCCGGAAGTAGCAGCTGAATCCAACCTGCTTCGTAGATTCTTCTCAGTTGTTGAGCATCTTCTCTGTCGATAATGTGGGTGTCAATTGAGAATCGAATCCCAGTGATATTTCGTACTGGAACTTTAAATGCTTCATTCACAACGCTAACCTTTCACTTTGCCAAAGAAGAGAATATTCCCTACCAGAAGTTGGAAACTACTTAGCAAGAATTTCTGCGCTGTAAGTTGCCATAATCCTTGAAAGGTGCTCGTCAGCTTTCTTAGTGAGTTTGGTGAAATCAAGAAGTAAAAGCACTTGTCTATAGAGATCCTGCCGTGCCGCTTGCTTAGAAAGTCCAGGTCGAGATTTCATGACTCCTCGAATGATCATGGCGATCTCTCTTGGTGGGATATCGTATAAATCGCGAGCTCCTCGTACGCGTGTGATAACAGGAGGCTGCTCTATAAGTCGGAAAGTCGCACTAGCAATTGATTCGCCTGAAACCTGCTCTTCTAAAACAACTTCTTCCCGCAACACGAGGCTCTTAAGTTGTTCAATGTATGCATGTTCGTTGTTGGAAGAGAGAGACGAGCCACCAGTTGCTTTGTAGTGTCTGCGCATTAGATAAGATCCAAGGATTGGTCCTTCGATTTTGATGATTTCCGTGAGCTCGCCCATGATCTTCCAGCTGCCGTTGGCGATCTTGGTTAAATTCGAGACATCTTCTCGATCCCAACTCTGGTAAGGCTGAAGCCAAGAGAATTCACGTGATACAGGTTTCGGAAATTCTCTGACTCGCAGTCCATCAATATAGACTTCCTTTGGATCAGAATCTCCGATACTCACGAAAGAGAAAGATTCTGGATCAAACTCATACTTCTCTTCAAGACTTGAAAACTGCTCAGAATCATCTATTCCATGGCTTTCATCTTGATCCTCAAATACAGGATGCGCTGGTACATCAGTACTGATCGGCTCTTCGACAATTGTCTTCGCGGAAACAAATTTCTCTAATTCTGGCCAAAGCTGGTCTAGATATGTCGGATCTCCATAAAAACGAGATTCGGGAATTCTGAAGAATTTCCAACCGCAACGTTGCAAAATTTCCTGGCGGACTAAATCTTTCTCAAACGCCTCTGGTCCGCCATGCCAGAAATCACCATCGCATTCAATTGCATATTTGCCGTGTGGCCCAACAACAACAAGGTCGATGCGATAGTCATGACCATCAATCTCAGGCTTGAATTGAGGAATAACTTTAAATCCTCTTTCAACAATTCGATTATGAACTCTTTGTTCGAACAAGGAATCAAAAGGCTCAACTCGCTCATCATTTGGCACTTGACCAATTGCTCCTTCAACTGGATTTGCCAAACCACGCTCAATATTGTGGCAATAATCTATGAGTTGACGCCTCAGATCGGACGTACTCTTGATGTCTGTGGCACGAAGACTATGAACCAAAACGAGTTGATCCTTAGCTCTCGATGCAGCAACGTTGTATCTCTGAACCATGATTTCCTTTGTTTGAGACGTAAATCGCTGATTAGGTGCCATGACCATCGAAAGCAAGACAACGTTGCGCTCTGATCCTTGGAAATCTGGTGGCATTCCCACGCGAATCTGTCGGGCTTCCATTTCGGCAGGAGGTACTAGGTCTATGAGTCGAGTTCTAATCGCATCTTGTTGTTTCGAACCTTGCAAAGTCACAACACCAATAGTCATGTTCCGATAAGCGGGATCCTTCGTCATTCGGAGCACTTCCTGAGCCACTGCTTCTGCCTCAGGTTGATTTACTTGCTGGCCTGAATTACCTCGGACGTATCCATTCTCAACAAAAATGGTTTTAATAGGTGGCAGCGCATCCGTGCCAGTCTGACGCACAGGAATAAGTCTGATATTTTCTGGGATGTAGGCAATTTGGTTAGAGAAGCCGATGATTTCGGGAACACATCTTCTATGTTCTGTAAGAGTAACCATATTTCCAAATGCAACTTTGCACTCATCGAAGAGACTTAGGTCTGCGTTACTCCAATTTGCCTTTCTTGGATCATCCGCCAGGTGCCGATTTACAATTTGTTCTACTTCTGCGACGGGAAGCATGCCACCATCAGGCGATACTTGCTTATGATCTCCAACAATCACAACACGCTTTGACAATGCAAGAAGAAAGACTGAATCAAGTCGAGCCTGAGAAGCTTCATCAACTATAACAACATCAAACATCTCGAGCTGGGCCGGGAAGAACTGAGCAACTCGATCGATAGGCATAATCCATGCAGGAATGGCGGGTATGCAACTTGTTAAGTAGTTTCTAATGTCTCGTTTTCTACGTGCAGCGGTTATGCCTGTTCCTGCACCAAGTTTTTTAGATTCAAGTGCATATCTATTCATGTTAGTAATCGTTACGGCGTCGATACGTTCAAGAGCCTTCTTCCAGGATCTGCGACGTGCAAGCTCTCGCATCTTCTTTTCAATCTGATCATCGCATCGAGTTACGGCTCTAAATAGAACCCCATAATCATCAAGTTCTTTATTGCCCAGAGCCTCTCCAAGGCGCTTCCATTTGAAAGCTTCAACAAGCTTGCTTACACGATTTAGGACCTCGTGTTCTTCGGAAGCCGTTAGTTCTGAATCTACCCATGAAACCGCCGTAGATACCAAGAGATGGTCATCGGTTGAAAGTTTGCGGATATACTCGATTAGATTTAATTTAGCTTCTAAGAGCTCAACGTGTGCAGAGAGCAGTATTCGACTCTTACTAAATTCCTCAAGACTTGAGCCTCTAACACTCTTAATGTAGTCAGTTACGTAGGCAGGCTCGTTGCCTTGAACCGCTGCTTGCAACTTTGCTAAGTGGGAATTCAATTTCTTTTCGTATTCTTTAAGCTCATCTACTGCATTAATGGCTAACGCGCTGTCATACAGGTGATCCAAGTCAATCGGTTGTTGAAGATACTTATTCGTTCTTGATAATTTCTTATTCAAGAATGATTTGACTTCTTTATTGGCCACGTTTAAGTCGAGTGCTGTCTTTAGTAACTTACTTTGGTTAGTGACCCAGATAACTTTGTCATATCGACTGGATGGCAAAACCGCTTCTGTAAGCCCAAGGTCGATTAGAAGCGTCTTAATTACTTGATCAAATTTAACCAAAGCCTTGATGCGCTCAAATTCTTCAATCTCGTTGGGGGATTTTCCAAGAATTTTCACTTGATTGAGAATTGGAAGCGCACTTTTCATCAAGGAACCAGCAATGAGTGGCTTTTTAATTGATCCGGTTGCCGATGTCTTTAACGCTCCTTTGGAAGCCACCTTTTCAGCAAGCGCGTCAAGTATTGGGAGCCAATCCAGGCCGGTCTCCGCACATTCAATTTCTGTTATTTGCCCCATAGCCGCAACAAGGCTTTCAATTTCATTTAGTGTTTTAAGAGCATTTTCAATTCGAGAAATAAATGGCGCTTCCGCAAAGGTACTGACTGCTTCCAGTGCTTGAGGCAACCATTCTGGATTAGAAGATGCAAGGGTGTTTCTGAGTTCAATTGAACTTTCTAGCAAAAGCACCAATTGCGATGCATGCTCGGGGATTAGGGTCCATTCAGAATCTGATTTTCCCTTCAGCTCGTGAAGTTTGATCGATTTTTGAAAGAGTTCCTCGGTCCAAATCTCATTAGAGCTAGGTAATTTTAATGTTGAATCAACTTTCAGCTGGGATTGCCAGAGACGTCGCAATTCACCTCCGATAAATTCAGCATCGGCTGCGGAATAAAGGGGAGCAGGCGCACTTGGGTCTGACATGTCGGCAAGCCATGAGAATTCTTCTCTCTGATCTAGATGTACCAGCGCCAAATGACCTGGACTTCCCGTTAAACCTTCAACTTCAATTGAAGTAGTTTCTTGTTGACGAAGATCAATGATTGCTCGAATCTTCCCGGCTCGCTCAGCGTGCAGGTCCGTGATGGCTAAGAGTTCATCTTTCTCGAACTTTTCAAAGCCATCAACAAGTTCACTTCGGTCTTCATGAGCAGCAACGAGTGCATTTACTGCCTTTTGTAAGTCGTCATTATCGGTTTTGCCTCCACCCAAGCTTGCAACTGCCAAGTCTCGAATTTCATCAGGGAGCTGGGAGCGCACTTCTCGAAGCGCTTGAGGGGTTTGCGCGGCTACTAGTACACGCTGTCCTTTAGCAAGGAAGTGGGAGACCATGACGGCAATAGTTCGGGTCTTACCGGTTCCCGGCGGACCTTGGATGATTGTTGCATTACGAGTATCTGCACGCTCAAGAGCCTTTAGTTGCTTTGCGTTTAAAGACAAGGGCAGATATGCAGAGTCGTCGATGGAGACCACAGCACCATCTCCACTCCAGTCAGAGGAAGATGATTTTTCGCCAAAACCAGGTTCTAATAGGGATTGCAGTGGTGCTGGTATTGCATCCGCTTCCCCAAAGAGATTTTCTAATGTTTCCAAGAGCTTGATTAAATCCTGCTTCCCTCTCTTACGTAAGATGAGAGAAGGCGCAAGTACAAGGCTGTCTCTTTTCTTAAAATCAACAGGATCAATATCGGTGACGATGTCAGCTCGGAATTTATGGGCGAGCTTTATGAGCTCTTTCTTAATTGAATCATCGGTCAAATCCTCAACTTGATTGAGAACCTCGCGCACGGCTTCGAGGTCAGGTAGATCAGGCTTCTTAAAGCCCTGAATCCAGTCATCTTCAATGTTAAAATTTGCAGTGTCATCGACTCTTACAAATAATGTTCCAGTTGTTGAATCTAATTCAATGATGCAAGGTACTGTGAAAATATGTCGATCTATTTCCTTCTCAGTTCCCATGCCAAGGCGAAGGCGCCCGATTCCAAGTACAAATTCCCAGTCTTGTGACTGATCCCTAATTTGATCGCGAGTTTCAAAAAGAGAGTTGTAAAGCTTACGGATTTCCAGATCATCTTTGGATTTAGTTGCCCACTGTTGCCATTGCGCTAACCAAATTTCAAATTCTTTGGCAATCTTGGGATGGTCTTTCAGGAACATCTCAGTTCGGATGTTTTCATCTGATTGATCAGTTAGATCAACCTGCTCCAAAAGAGTAGGGGTCTCATAAATGAATTCAATATCCCCGTCAATCCACGGACCTAGCTCTGCCGACGGTTGTGGTGGTTCCGGAGGGGTAATCTTTGGAAGCCTGAGGATCGAACCTTTTGTTTCTTTAAAGGTAGTGATTCCAAGTTCAACAACCGACTTAAAGTCTCCGCCAAGAGCGCCCATGGCTCGCAGACCAACTGAACCCCAGAATGCGACCCCATTTTTCGTCGCAGGAGTTTCATCCAGGTGATGGACCCAGCCACCCGTCGCAGTCGAATATGTCGAAAGAGCTTTAACAGGCTTATTGCGAAGTCTCAGCAGGTCCTTAAGAAAGCCGAACAGCGCTCGCGATTGCTCAAGACTCGTCTTCGCCATGCGTGAATTCCTCTCACTCCTGTACCGTTTTTATCAACCAAACAGTAAAGGTCCTCACCGACAAGATTGCCTGAGGTATTACCTTTTCGGTTTGGTTAAGAGTAATGTGACGAGGCAATCTTGCCTATGGGCTTCTGCGCTCAAATGACCATCCATGATCTAATTTGAGCCTGAATCCGTTATTCCCTGAAGCATCTTTTGGCAATTAACTAAGGTTTCTGAATCACAAAAAGAGGCTTGTATCGCATTTTCTTGAAACTGCCTTATGTCGAAAGCTGAATAATTGTGAACTACGGCAAGATCATAAAGCTCTTCGGTCACCGAAGTATCGCTCATAAGGCGATTATCAGGATTGACTGTCACGGCGAAGCCAAGCCGATAGAGAAGATCAAATGGATGACTTCTTAAGTCAGGACCGAATTCCAGGGAAGCATTAGTTTGTAAATTGCTTCGCGGTGCCAGTTCTAAGGTGATACCGCTGTCGAGGACTCTTCTCGCAACATCTCCGAGTTGAAAATCTTCTCCGGAGTAATGGATATCTGCCGCAATTCGCACCCCATGGCCTATACGACGCGCCTTGCCGTCAACAAGAGCACTATAAATACTCTGAATGCCATCAGCTTCGCCTGCATGAATCGTGACAGGGAACTCTTCCCTTGCAAGCAAATTAAGGGATTCAGAATGCATACTTGCCGGAAATCCTCGTTCTGGACCTGCAAGATCGAACCCAACCACACCATGCACTCGATTCAACAGTGCAAGCTTTGCCAATTCGTTCGAATGACGTTCATGACGTAAAGCGCAAAATATCTGCTTTGCATAGATGGTGTAATCAAGAGTTGCTGCAATTGAAACGCCTTCAGCTAGGCCAATTGTGACCGCTTCAATTGCTTCTTCGACTCTAAGGCCACCTCGGAGGTGTGCAAATGGAGCCCATCTGCATTCGACATAGATAATTCCATCCGACATGCAATCTAAAACGAATTCACGGGCAATTTGTCTTAATCCTTCAAAAGTTTGCATTACCGATGAAGTCAGAGCAAAAGCCTCTAAATACTCTTCCAATGAACCCCTGCTACATTTTTCTGAAATCCACCTCGCTAGGGAAGCCTCATCTTTCGCCGGTAAATCAATATTTTGCTCTTCCGCAATCTCTAATATTGTTTTTGCTCTAACTGCGCCATCCAAGTGATCATGAAGAGATACCTTCGGCATCGATCTAATTTCTTCAAACGCGAGGTAATTTTTAGACAAACTAACCCTTTCCGTAAATGCGCTTTAATTATTCTAAGCGCTTAGATACACTTTCGCAATGCCTTAGATAATTAATTAAATTTAAACAATTAACTGGTTTTGGGGGACGGGTGCAAAATGATGATTAAACAGAGCGGGCATCTCGTTGTTGTGGGATCTATGAATATGGATTTATCTGTACAAGTCAAAGATATTCCAAAACCGGGAGAAACAATTCTTGGATCCCGCGTCCAGCAATCTCCAGGAGGAAAAGGTTCCAATCAAGCTGTTGCTGCGGCAAAACTTGGGGCAAGAGTTTCTCTAATCGCCATGGTGGGGGAAGACGTTTTTGGAAATGAGCTAATAAACGCAGCCCATGAGAATGGAGTTGACACATCTTATGTCCAAACTCAAAGCCGAGAGAAAACGGGAATTGCGTTCATTACTGTAAGCGATGCAGGGGAAAATGCAATCGTAGTAGCTCCGGGAGCTAATGCGGAGATAACACCTGAATTCGCGGAAGTCTCCGCTCTTCAAATTGGAAAATACGATGCAATGTCTTCGTGCCTTGAAATTCCGACTGAAACAATTCAAGCCGCATTTAAGGCTGCGAAGAAAACAGGGGCTATCACTTTATTGAACGCATCCCCATATTCTCCAAAGTGTTTGCAATTGATTCAACACACAGATTATTTGATTGTTAACGAGCACGAAATAAAGGAATTAAGTGGCATTGGAATTGATAATTTGGATTTGCTGACTGAAAAACTTGCCTCAATAGGCGTCTCGAAGATTGTTATAACACTTGGAGCGAAAGGTGCGCTGTATTTAGATTTAGCGAAGCCTTTAGCTGAAGTTATCAAACTCCCGGCACCGGCGATAAAACCTATTGACACCACTGGATGCGGGGACGCTTTCGCTGGAGCATTTGCAGCCGAGCTTTCACGCGAGGTGGAGATTTCGAGTGCGTTGGAAACGGCGATAAAGGCTGGAAGTTTTGCTGCCACTAAATATGGCGCTCAGCCGTCATATGGCACCAGGGCCGAAATTGCGGCGATTTAGCAGCCGCAGCTCTCTCTTATAACTAACTCTCCATGAAGTGCATTCTTTCGGACAGTTTCAGGCTCTTCACCAGCTAGGACTTGTATAGCAATTCTCGCAATAGTTTCTAATGGCTGGCGGACTGTCGTTAATGGGGGGATCGAAAACTTGCTGTGGCGCGTTCCATCAAATCCAACTACTCGTACATCCCCGGGGACATTTATTCCTAATTTATGAAGTGCAGACAAAACGCCATAGGCTTGCTCATCCGTTGCGCAATAAATTGCGTCGGGCGACTTGTGTTCTCTAAGGTATTTCAGAGTCTCTGATGCTGAATCTTCTCTTGACACTTCACTTTGAATCTCTTGTAAATCAATTTTTCGGCCACAATTCTTTATAGCGGTCTTCACACCTTGCCTATGATCCTTTGAGCCACCCTCTTCAAATTTAGCTGTCATCATCAAGATTGATTTGACTTTGTGAACCTCAAGCAAATGTTGAGTCAGATCCTTGGCAGCCCTTCGATAGTCCATATGCACTGCCTGCACACTTTTGTTGTCCAAAACCGGGTGTAATGCAACCACGGGAATACCGTTCGACATAACTAATTCCAGTTCTTGATGTCGAGAACAGGAAATCAAAACTATTCCATCAACTCTACGACCAACAAATGCATTTATCTGCTGCTTCTCTTGTAGTGGATCCATGGCTGAGTCAGCAATCAACAGGAGGTGACCAGCTGCTTTGGCTGCCATCTCAACAGCATGGGCGAGCTCCCCGAAGAACGGATTTTGAATGCTTGGCACAATAAGGCCATAAGAGTCACTTCGGCCGATTGTTAAAGCTCTAGCTGCTGCATTTGGGTGATAATTCAAGTCCGAAGCGGCCTTCAATACTCGCTCTTTCGTTTTTTCGCTTACAGGACGTGGCCCGTCATTGAAAACATAACTCACAACCGCAGTTGAGGTGCCCGCAAGCTCCGCCACATCTTTTGCCGTTGCCACGAAAACCCCCTTCTGTCGGGTCGAATCCTACTGCTAGGGGAATATAACAATTCAATAACAAATCCCTTTATTTCCTTTATCTAAGCGCTTAGACTATAGACTCAATCCAGCCTCTCCTAGGGGCTATTAGTGAAGAAAAAGGAGTTACGAATGCTTAAAAGTTATAAGCAGTATCTCCGAGTTACGGCCGTATTAGCGACATCAGTGGCATTAGCCGCTGGGGCACTCGTGCCAGCTGAAGCAGCTTCTAGCTCGGTGACAATTTCATACATTGGCACTGATCAACCTTCCCAGGTCAAGCCACTGATTGACGCATTCCAGGCAAAGTATCCAAAGATCAAAGTTTCGTACAAGCAAATCCCTTTTGATCAGTACGACAACACAATTGCTCAGCGCATTGGAACAAAGTCAACAACCGTAGACGTGTTTGCTGTCGATCAGCCAAACGTTTCACAATATGCAGCCAAGGGTTATTTGACAGATTTGAGTGCTTTAAAAACAGAAGCTTCCAAAGCACTTTCACCAGCGATGTATTCTGTAAATCTTTACAAAAACAAGCTTTGGTCATTGTCTATTACCAACTCAACTCAAATGCTCTTCTATAACAAGGATATGTTGGATAAAGCTGGAATCGCTTATCCATCACAAGATCCTAAGAAGCGCATCACTTGGGAAGAGATTGCTTCAAACAGCAAGAAACTAGTTGATGGTGGTGTCTCAAAGTATGGCTTCCTCCTTGAGCAAGTTGAAAACTACTATCAGATTCAAGCTTTGACTGAATCTGCAGGTGGAGGTTCAGGTATCACTGGCAAGGATATGCTCACTCCAAATATCCAGAATGCTGGATGGTTGAAGGCTATGAAGTTCTATCAAGATAGCTTCAACAATGGGTTGCAACCAAAGGGCGTTGGCGGATTTGATACTGGACCAATGTTCAGTGATGGCAAGATGGCCTACTACGTAGGCGGCCCATGGGACATCTTCATTTTCTCAGGAAATAAGATTAACTGGGGAGTTGCTGCTCATCCTTACTTTGCTGGCGGTAAAGCAGTGACACCAACTGGCTCCTGGTCTTTGGGTGTTAACAGTGCATCTAAGCAAAAAGCTGCTGCAACCACATTCATAAAGTTCGCTTCTATTGATGCTTCCGGAAATTTGGCTGTATCAAAGGGAATCGGGTCGATTCCAGCAAATGCAGTTGCTGTGCCAAAGTATCTTTCTACTATGGATGCAGTTGCAGGCGACAAGTCAAAGGGCGTTGGCGCACTGCTTACCTACGAAGTCGCAAAGACTGCGGTGGCTAGACCTTCAACTGTTGGCTTCGTTCAGTTCAATGACATCATGAACAAGGCATTTGGCGATATCCGTAACGGATCGGATATTTCAACTCGCCTCGGAGCTGCTGCTAAGTCATTAAATGAGGCGTGGAGCCTATTTAAGTGATCCAACTCAGTAAGCCTGCTAACTCCCTCCGCAAATCGGGGGGAGTTAGCAGTCTCCACAAAAAAAAGTCTGCAAATAATCATGTAGGCGCAGCTTTCCTGTTCTTATTGCCCGCATTTATTGCATTATTTGTAATGAGATTGCTTCCAGCAGCATATTCATTTTACGAGAGCCTAAACAAGACAAATGTTTTCACTAATCAAAAAACCTTCGTAGGTCTTACAAACTACATCGAACTTTTCCAGAACCCAGAATTTCTTAATACTATTAAAGTAACGCTACTTTTTACTTTGCTGGTGAATCCTATTCAGATAGTCACTGCGACGGCCTTGGCAATTTTATTCACACGTAAATTCACCTTACGAGGCCTTTTAAGATCTTTCATTATTTTCCCTATTGCGGTTCCTCCAGCTGTATCGGCGGTGGTTTGGAGTGCGATTTATCGACCGGATGGGCTTGCCAATGCAGTCCTAAGGTCTCTTGGAATACCAACACAAGAGTGGATTATTTCTTCTCATCAGAGTCTAATATCAGTAATAATCCTCTTATCCTGGATTGGTTGTGGATATTGGATGCTTTTTTTGATTGCCGGAATAAACGATATACCTAGTGAAGTCTATGAAGCTTCCACTATCGACGGTGCTGGATTTATCCGGCAAACAATAAGCGTGACACTACCCCTTCTTAAGCGAACACTCACTTTTGTCTTAGTTGCAGACACCGTTTCAAACTTTTTGATTTTTGCTCCGGTATCAATTCTTACAAACGGCGGACCTGATGGAAGTACATCGCTTCTAATGTTTGACATTTTCACTCGAGCCTACAGTTTTGGTGATGTGGGAAAATCATCTGCCGCCGTCTTCATTCTTGTAATTCTTATGTTAATAGCTGTGGTGGGTCAATTTGGTCTTCTGAGGAATAAGGAATAGTAATGAAGCGTCTTAGGAAGTCCCATCTCAATTCAGGAATTCTTTTCATCGTAGCTATTGCAACTTCTTTATCATTTTTGACTCCACTCATTTGGATATTAACAGGATCATTACGTCCTGGATTGGAAACGTTTTCCCATCTCGAACCATTGAACCTAAGTACATTCATCGAATTTCGGCCAATAATTCAGAATTATCAGTCCTTGATTCATGGTGAACTCGGGCATGCAATCCTTAATTCATTAAATGCGGCGGTTTGGGCTGTAGCAATTGGTTTGATTGTAAGTTCTATGGCAGCTTTTGGACTTTCGGCAATTCCATTCAAAGGATCTGGACTGGTTTTTGCGGTCGTAATTATCTCTCTTCTTATTCCCTTCGATGCGATTGCAATTCCACTTGCTCAACTCTTCAGAGGTTGGGGACTCCAGGACACAGTTGCTGGCTTGGTCCTACCTGGGATTGCAAATGGTATGGCGATTTTCATGTTGAGAAGTTTCTTCTTGGGGATTCCAAAAGAACTGGTAGAAGCTGCACGTGTTGACGGTTTAGGGTGGTGGGGTATTTTTAGCAAGATTTATATTCCACTATCCAAAGCGCCACTTCTTGGCGCAGGCTTAATGCTGTTCCTTTTCCAATGGCATGCCTATGTCTGGCCACTTCTGATTGGAACTTCAGACAATACGTTGGTTGGACCAATCGCATTGGCTAATATGAAAACACAACATAGTGTTGACTACGGCATCTTGTTTGCTGGGTCAATCGTTCTCTCTATTGTTCCGTTGTTGTTGATCTTGATTGGTCAAAAACAATTTGTTCAAACTAACTCAACTGCGGGAATTAAATGACTGAAGAATCTAGACAGCCTCACCTCTTGCTTGATACAGACATCGGTACGGATGTTGATGATGCAATGACACTAATTCAGTTAATCGGTGAGGGACTTGCCTCACAGATGACAATTACAACGGCTTATGGAGACACAGGACTTCGGGCGCGGATAGCTAGAAGGTATTGTGAGTTAGCTGGGGTACAGATACCTATTTTTAGTGGAGAGGAATCCACTCTCTCAGGAAAGGATATTTGGGTATCTGGTCTTGAAGGTTCACTTCATAAAAACCTCGAAGTCGAGGAATATTCTCAAGGTTCTGCCGTAGAACACATCCTTCAGCTGTCGCATGATTCAACTAAGGAATTATCGATACTTGCTATCGCGCCTCTTACGAATATTGCTAAAGCCGTCCTAAAAGACCCGTCGTTACCCCATCGAGTCAAGCACCTGTACCTAATGGGTGGCCGCTTCGAAGAAGGCCAACCTGAACACAACATACTCAGTGATGTAACAGCGGCCGATGTGGTGTTTAGCTCAGCGTTCAATATAACCGTGGTCGGGATTGAAGCTACTCGAAGAGTAAAGATGCCTGCTGGGCTTATAGAAAGAATTGCTGCTGCAGGACCAGCTGGCGAGGCGCTTTCTCGAGATATTTACCAGTGGTGGGAATTTTGGTCGGAGACTTGGAACGTCCCTCATGATCCGATGGCTGCCCTCATGGTCCTTCGGCCAGAGCTTTTCGAGCTAAGCGAAGCTGGTCAAATCAAGATAATCACAGCAAGTGAAGGACATGGAAATTCAGTGTTTCTTCCATCTGAAAAAGGCACGCACCGAATTGTTAAGGATTTCAATCCCGAGCATGTGGCAGAAGAAATTGTAAAAGCAATCGAACTGGCGGAGAAACGGAGAATAAGCACAAATGCAATTGCATGATCTAATCGCTCTTGGTGTGGGGTTAATACTTGGTGGGCTTTTTGCGCTCCTTAAGCTCCCGATTCCGGCTCCAGTTTCGGTGGGCGGAATCTTGGGGATCATCGGAGTTGCAACAGGCGCTGCTCTCGTTGGGCATTTAATAGGATGAGTTGTTTACCTTTCTAGAATCCTTGGTCTAGTTTTCGAAATTGAAAACAATTTAGACCGAGGGGGTACCCTTAAATAGATTTGAATCCAGAGATCTGCCGGGTCTCGCAGGTGCCCGGAGCTGAATAACTTAGGCAGTAGCCAACCTTCACGGAAAGAAACTTTGTCGATTCCGCCAATTCTCGCCTGCTAAATGCCCACGTTTTTGCCCACATGCCCACGTTTTTGCCCACATAAACTAGTAAATTCTTGTTACCTCATGCAGAGAGTTGTAAAAGAAAAGTGACCATCTCCGCACGGGAAATGGTCACTAATCGCTAATTTAAAGAAGAGTCGCCCTATAAGCCGGATCCTGTCGTTCTTGCGAACGGATCACCATCCATCTAGATCTGTAATTGCTTACAGATTCAAGCAACCTACCCGATGGCTCGAACGAGCAGTTCTCAAACGC